>NPID01000812.1_pt1 | contig 98322 bp, 111 predicted proteins | sample 8637491 | NCBI WGS metagenome assembly NPID01 (sample SAMN07420843, study PRJNA396082) | bioreactor metagenome | isolation source: sample BA6 brine-fed electro-methanogenic bioreactor BA | place: Japan: Kochi | collected 2016-06-14
ATAGCCTCATAGGTGTTTTCATCAGCAGGGTAGCGATCCCTGAGATGGCTTCTGCAAGAGAACTTTTTTCGGTTAATGAAAGGTCTGGCAGCCCTGTTCCTCCTCTGAGACTTTCATCATAGGGGAGCCTGAAAACCTCAGAAAACGGGTGCTCTTCACCGAGGATCTCACGTGATGCCCGAAACTCTTCATCATTCCGAATCTTGTTGATGACGAGCATCTTCGTCTGAACCCCCAGCTCCCCTGCAAGTTCGGCGGTCCTGCATGCGGTTCTGAGTGCCTGTGCTGTCGGCTCGGATACTGCGATAATATCCGAAAACCCCCGGCCCAGGCCGCGACCAAGGTGTTCAAGTCCTGCGGGCGTATCCATCAGAATTGCCTCTCCATCCCTGACGCTGACCTGCCGTACGATGCTCTTGATCAGGGTGTTCTCCGGGCAGAGGCAGCCGCCCCCGGCAGAGTTCACGGTTCCCATGACGAGGAGGCCGATCCCGCCTGCCGTTCTGGTACCGCAGCGGGCGACAATATCCGAAAGGTCGGGGTTGAGATTAATGATCCCCCCGGTTCCGACCTTCTCCTCGATATATCGTCTGTTCTTTGTTACCGGAGTGATCTCAGCCGGAGAGAATCCAAGCAGATGGGCGAGGTCTTCCTGAGGATCTGCATCGATTGCAAGGACTGAGAGACCTCTCTGCCTGAGCTCACCGGCAAGGAGGGCGGTGAAGGTGGTCTTCCCGACACCCCCCTTTCCGGTGATGATTACCCGGAGACCGGATAATGGCCCCTGAATCTTCCTTTTCCTCAGCTGAACCGGCTGTTTTATCTCAGATGCCAAGCGCCTTCCTCTTCTCCTCGATATGATTGATGATCAGCTCTGCTGCCTTTATTGGATCGGGCTCAACCGCAAACTTCGCATTTACCGCACCTTCTAGTCCGTTGGTGAGGAGATCGATAACAGCCGGGCTTCCGCTGATATTTGGCATTGGCCCAAGCACCGTGTAGACGCCCGATGCCACAAAGTAGGATCCGATGGCAACCGCTTTTGGTGAATACCATTCGGGTGCCGCACCCGCAACCGGGAGCTGATGGATGCCGACACCGAGGGTGTTTCCAAGAGCGGCAAGGAGAACAAGGATCCGTGAGCAGTCCACACAGGACCCCATGTGGAGAACAGGCGGTATGCCGACTGCTTTGCAGATCCCTTTCAGTCCGTCACCGGCGAGGAAGCAGGCATCAGGTGTAAGGAGGCCTGCTTTTCCTGAGGCGACCGCGGCACACCCGGTCTCAACGCAGAGGATATCATGCTTGATCAGCTCCTTTGCAAGGGTTACATGTCCATAGTCATGCTTGATCTTTGGGTTATTGCATCCGACAATACCGACCGCACCCCGGATCTTTCCGCTTGCGATTGCATCGACGAGAGGCTGGAGGGTTCCGCCGAGTGCCGTTGTGATCGCTTCAACCGAGAAGCCTGCCGTCACCGGAACGGGTTTTCCGGGTATGAAGATCTTCTCCGGCTCCCTGTTTTTGAAGTTCTCAACTGCTGTCCTGACGATCACCTCAGCTGCTTCAACCGCATTCTCAGGTGAGAACTCAACATAATAGGATCCTGGTATCTTTGCCTTCGGGCTTGTCGAGATGACTTTCGTATGGAAGCAGCTTGCTGTTCGTGGGAGTGATGGGAAGATACACTGGTAATCCACGATCATCGCATCGAGTGCTCCTGTTGCGATCACCAGCTCCTGGTTGAAATGGTTCCCTGCCATCGGGATGCCACGCCTCATCAGCAGTTCGTTGCCGGTACAGCAGAGGCCGATAAGGTTGATGCCGGTTGCCCCGTTCTTCTTTGCGAGAGCCTGCATCGCCTCGCTCTCCGCCGCTTCAACGATCATCTCCGATAACATCGGGTTATGGCCATGGAGGGTGATATTCACCTGATCTTCTTTGATGACGCCGAGGTTCATCATCGACTCAACAGGTGTCGGGGTGCCGAAGAGGATGTCGGATACTTCTGTTCCCATCATCGATCCGCCCCATCCGTCTGCAAGGGATGCCCTCATGCCATGAAGGAGCATGTTGGCATAGTGTGCGCCGACACCCATATGGACGCGGTGCATCGCCTCGACGATCTCCCTATCAATGCCACGCGGCAGTATGCCTGCCTTCTTCCAGATGGCGTATGTTGCTTCCGGGGCCCTCCGGCAGAGCTCAAGCTCGCCTTTGATCGTTCCGAACTCTTCAAGGAAAGCAAGAGCAAGATCGTGGGCCACCTCTATTGCCGCACGGTCGGTTGGAATATTATACTCTTGTGCAATGGCAAACAGCTTATCAGTATCAGTGATGGTATAGCCGCTGCTCTCTCCCTTGCCGACAAGGAGGAGGGTTTCCACAATCTCTCTCCCGTGATCGGAATGCGATGCGGCACCGGTTGCAATCATGTCAAGCAGGTTCCGGGCGACGATCAGATCGGCATCTGCCCCGCAGACGCCCCGCACGCGGTTCCGCTCAGGGATGATCCGGCACGGCCCCATAGTACACCGGCTGCAGGAGAGGCCGGTTGCACACCATTTACAATGCGGCTCCTGCATCTCGCTCCTGTCCCAGACGGTCTCGATACCTTCTTTCAGGCAGTGCTCAATCGTCTTCTTCGCAAGATCATCGATCGTCCGCTCTTCTACCTTCTCGGAAATCACCTTTGGGTTCATGAGCGACATCTTCGCCCGGTCCATCTCGCAGGTCTCCATCTTTTCACCCACAAGCTGCGGTTTTGGCTTTTGTGTTCCATCAGACATTTTCATCCACTCCGGACTGGTGAGATGCACTGTCATCTCACAGCGATGAAAGAGCGCAGAGGGTCTTATAGATGACGGTATGGGAAAGAGGGGGCGATGATGTGTGATAGATCTGTTCTTTATGCGTATGATATAGAATGAGGATCTCCTGAGAGAGATGAATTGTGTCAAAAAGGTGATTCAGGCCAGGGCCGGGACTCGAACCCGGGTCAAAGGATCCACAGTCCTATAGGATGTCCAGCTACCCTACCCTAGCATAAATGCTCATTATAATTATTGGTAAACTGTATTGAATCTAACGGAATACCTCTCCCTGTGGCTATATATGCATCAGGAAGCATATGCCACAAGAATATTAATACTCCGAATGCGTTATAGACTATCACTTTTCGGGGTTATCTGGTATATCCCGGCTTTCAGGAGGGACTTTGAGAAATGGCAAAGAATAACATCAGAACGCCGATCGTCTGTGTGCTGGGCCATGTCGACCATGGCAAAACATCACTTCTGGATAAGATCAGGGGCTCTCAGGTCGTTGACTCAGAGGCCGGAGCCATCACCCAGCATATCGGGGCAACACTGATACCCATCGAATCAATACGCGAGATGAGTGGGGTTTCAGATACAACCGAGATTAATATCCCCGGCCTTCTCTTCATCGACACTCCCGGCCACCGCGCCTTCACCACTCTCCGGGCACGGGGTGGGGCACTTGCAGAGATTGCCATCCTTGTTGTTGATATCAATGAGGGGTTCAAGCAGCAGACCCAGGAAGCACTCCAGATCCTGAAAAACTGCAAGACCCCGTTTGTCATTGCGGCAACGAAGGTGGACCGGATCCCGGGGTGGCGGGTTCATCCAAACGAACCTTTCCAGAAGACATTTGCAAAACAGAATGAACGTGTTCAGGGCATCCTTGAAACCCGCCTGTATGAACTCGTCGGGACACTCTCGGATCTCGGGTTCAACTCGGAACGCTATGATCGCGTCAGGGATTTTGCCCGCAATATTGCCATCGTCCCGTCTTCGGGGATCACCGGCGAGGGTGTCCCGGATCTCCTGATGGTGATGATCGGCCTTGCCCAGCGGTACCTCACCGAGTCGCTCAGGATCACTGCTGAGGGTCCTGGCCAGGGCACGGTTCTTGAAGTGAAGGAAGAGCGCGGCCTTGGGATGACCCTTGATCTCATCCTCTATGATGGTACCCTCTCGGTCGGCGATGAGATTGCGGTTGCCGGATCAAACGGGTGTATCGTCACAAAGATCCGCTCGCTCTTAAAACCAAGGCCTATGAAGGAGATCTTAATCGAAGATCGATTTGAACGGGTGAAGTCCGTGACAGCAGCAGCCGGAATCAAGCTCTCTGCCCCAAACCTTGATGATGTGATCTCTGGATCTCCTCTCAGGGCAGTGAAAGGGAACCGGCAGGAGGTGATGGATGCAATCGATGCCGAGATGCAGGATGCAAATATCGCCCTCTCAGGCCTTGGAATCAGTATCAAAGCCGATACGATCGGGGCGCTTGAGGCTCTCTCAAAAGAACTGGAGGCAAAGGAGATCGAGATCATGCGTGCCGATGTGGGTCCTGTCAGCAGGCACGATATCATCGAACTCGAGACGATGCGCGATCCTCTCCATAAGGTGATCCTCTGCTTCAATACCGACATTCTCCCCGATGTCTCCGAGATGCTGAAGGAAACCCGGTATGAAGATATCGTCGTCTTCTCCGGGGATATCATCTACCGGGTCATTGATGATTATATCGAATGGCGTGATGAGCAGATCAGGCGCCAGAAGGCCCGGCAGTTTGAAGCGGTGGTCATGCCTGCAAAGTTCCAGCTCCTTCCAAACTGTGTCTTCAGGCAGAGCGGGCCTGCTGTTGTCGGAGTCCGTATTCTCGCCGGACTTCTCAGACCGAAGGTTGACCTGATGGCACCTGATGGCCGGACTGTCGGGTCGATCAAGATGATGCAGGATAAAGGGGAAACTGTCACCGAGGCGACAGAAGGAATGGAGATTGCCGTCTCTATTGACGGCCCGACGGTTGGCAGGCAGATCAATGTCGGAGATACGCTCTATGTCCAGATCCCTGAGCGGCATGTGAAGGTGCTTGAGACTGAGATGTTGTCTCATATCAATATCAGTTCCCAGGAAGCTCTCTCTGAGTATGCACTGATCCGGAGGAAGGGGAATCCCTTCTGGGGTAAGTAGTATAAACCCGGACACTCAAACAATATGGGTACTTCGGCTTCGAAATAGAACGAGGAGTTGTTTCAATACATGGTAGATTTAAAAATTGTTGTATCTGACCCACAGACCGGCCGTTCCTACAATACGGTAGCTGGTGGAGGTGCCGCTGGTGCCTTTATTGGAAAGGCAATATCATCACAGATTGATGGTGGTGCAATTGGTCTTGCAGGGTATCGCGTTCAGATCACCGGAGGCAGTGACAAAACCGGAATTCCTGCACGGAGGGGGCTTCCCGGATCTTCCCGCCGTCATCTCCTTCTTGGAGGCGGTGTTGGTTTTAATCCGACAAAGAAAGGTGAGCGGAGACGAAAGACCGTCCGTGGATCAGAGATCACACAGGACTTTGTCCAGATCAATGTGAAGGTCGTCGAATACGGAACGACCCCTCTTGCTGATATCTTTAAACCAAAAGAAGAGAAGGCTGAAGAGTAAGCCTTTTCTTTATTCTATTTTTTCTGGTGAATTTTCGAGGAGCTGATCTGAGAGTTCGGCCCGGTACTTTCCGAATGGTACCTGGTATCTCCGGGCAAGGATCACGACTGCCGCTTCCGGCATCAGGTTGCCAAGGAATGAATCAGAGATGATCCTGTTCATCTCGGCGTAGATCGATTTTGTATCGGCTCCTGCTTTCTGAGCAATCTCGCCAACGAGCTTTTCAACCGGATCATGTTTTTCAAGGACATCGGCTGAAGGTTTGAACCCAAGCGGGATCTCCACTTCGGCGGGATCGAATGCCGGGACCCATGCCCCCTCCACGAGGGTGATCAGCCCCTCATCACGCGCCCGCTCAAGGAGGAGCGCTGCCTGATCCTTATTCATCCATTTGCGGTCGATTGAGATGTAATAGATGAACTCAACCTTTTGCAGCCGCTCTTTTCTCAGGTGCCTGAAAGCTGCTGCCACTACCGTCTTCAGGCTCAACTCAGTGCACCTTTCAGCAGGTTCTTCAGATCAAGTGAGTCGATCTCGCCGGATCTCCCCTCATGAACGATGAAGCATTCAACCCTGCCCCCCTTGTCATCGATCCTGAGGAGGAATGTGTAGTTTGCCGCAGGATACCGCCCATCACCTTTTAAAAGGGTGTCTCTGATCCTGAAGGTGAAGTCTGCACGTTCACTGATTTGGGACAGGAATTCATTATCAGTCCTGACGGGTTCAAACCCTGTCTTTTCTGAGGCGATCTCAACTTTGATCTCACGTTTGAAGAGGCCAAGGTCTGTTCTGAAATTCGTCTGTTTCCCATCCATCCTGCATAGTGAGGAGACTGCACGGGAGAAGGGAACGTCGTGCTCAAAGGCGAGGTCACAACGATTTGGAAACTGGTAGGAGATACGACGCATAATACTCGTATATGGGACGATACATAGCTTAAACTCTCTCCCCAAATGGCAGATGACCTGTCACTGGATACCGATCTCTGGACATATCGATGGATAGTCAGTTGAGTTTCAGCTCACGCAAAAGAGAATGAAAAAAAGATAATTATGGGATTATTCGATCAGAACGGCGTTTACTGTTCCGTCCTGGCTTGGGCGGGAGATGATCTGGGCGCGCCCGATTTCTGTCTTAATGATTGCGCCTTTTGTGAGAAGATTTCTTCGGACATAGTTTGGATTTGCGGTATTTGATTCAACCTTCTCAATGGCGACTTTCTTTGTCATTCCTGTCTTTCTGTCTGAGACAGAAGCGAATTCTGCACGGAGTGCCCGTACCTTGCTGTTGCCGCCACGGGTGCGGATGATGCGGGTGCGGGTGGTTCCGACGACGGTGTCTGCCGGAGATCTTCCGATCTCAAAACGCTTCTTACCTTGTGCGGAATGGTAACGTCCGCCAGATGGTTTTCGAACTGATCTTCCTTGCCAGAGCATTGATTCTCCTCGTATCTGATAGTATCTCGCGTATGGGTTTTCCCAAGTGGAGTTCTCTATATATCACTTTACGAGATATTTAAGTTTGGGTTCTTCTGTGACCGACTATTCTGCAAGAATGGCATCGAGGAGTGCCTCTGTACCATCGCCGGTTTTCAGGTTTGTTCGGAATACCGGCATTTCAGGGTTGTATTTGTGAATGTCTGCTTCCATCCTTTCGAGGTTTGATCCAACAAGCGGCGCGAGATCGACTTTGTTGATGACCGCAATGTCGCCACCCCGAAACATCATCGGATGCTTGTTGACGACATCATCGCCTTCTGTAGAGCTGATGACGATGATCCTCTTCTCTGCCCCGAGCTGGAAGTCTGTCGGGCAGACCATGTTCCCTACATTTTCGATGAAGAGGATGTCGATATCGTCAAGGGGGAGATGTTCAAGGCCATGTTCGACAAGATGTGCGTCCAGATGACATTCCTTCCCGGTATTTGCATTATATGCCGGGATGCCGGTCTTTACAATCCGCTGGAAATCGTCATCGCCATAGACGTCACCTGCAATGGCTCCAGGCGAGAGTCCACGCGCACGCAGAAGTGGCACCAGTTTTTCGATGAGCGCGGTCTTTCCGGAACCAATGGCTCCGAGCAGATCAAATGCCCTGACGCCATGGTCTTTGAGGTGGCGTGCATTTGCCCCGGCAAGACGGGTATTCCCATCAAATATATCCTTCTCCATGTGGATGTCGATATGATGCATAGAGGTACTTGGCGTGATCTGTTTATAGGTTCATCGCGAATCTAGTAGGTATGGGAACGCGCCGGATCCTGTACCCCTGTTACTTCAATCACTCCTTAACACGTGCCGAAGGCAGAAGAGTTGGTCTTGAATTTGCACTGAAGTCTCCAAAAATTCAGGATATTGAGCGTGCAGCCCGGAAGGCGGGCGCCGCCAATCTCATGATTGAGCCAAACTCCCATCCTGCACACTGGTTCAGGCGTGAAGGTCGTCTCGTCCTTGAATGGAAAGGGAGCAAGGAATCACTGATCAAAAAAGTTTCACGAAAGCTTGTGGAGAAGTCATGATCGGCATGTACGATTTCCACTGCCACAGCACCCTCTCAGACGGCGATATGCTCCCCATAGAGATGGTCCGGAGGATGGCGGTTCTTGGGTATTCTACGGTTGCCATCTCTGACCATGTCGATGCAACTAATCTCGATGAGGTTATCAGCGCAGTGAACCGCCTGAAGAAGTCTGCATCCCTCTTCGGCGTACAACTCCTCTGCGGCGTTGAGATCACCCATGTGCCTCCGGAAGAGATCCCGGGAATTGCGCGTGAGGCAAAGGAGATGGGTGCCGATATCGTTTTAGTGCATGGCGAGACGGTCGTCGAGCCGGTGGCTCCGGGAACAAATCATGCGGCGGTCTCCTGTCCTGATGTAGATATTCTTGCACATCCCGGCCTGGTCTCTCGTGAAGATGCACAGATTGCAGCAGATCATGGGGTTTATCTTGAGATCACGTCACGGAAAGGGCATAACAGGACAAATGGGCATGTCGTTATGGTTGGACGCGAGCTCGGCTGCGAACTGATCGTTCAGTCTGATGCCCATGAGCCGCGTGATCTTCTCAATCAGGAAAGCAGGTGGCTTGTGGCCCGGGGTGCGGGTCTTACTGAAGAGGAGGCTCTCCGGGTACTCAGCCCTGAGAGAAGTATATTCCACCGCTTCTGACTTTTATATGTTGTCGATACTTTTATATGGTATTAACAACTCATATATAATTATATAAAGGTTCCGAATTGTGTTCGGATCTCCCATTTGAGGCTGAAAGTTGAAATTTGCAGGTCGGATACATCGTAATTGTAGTGATCGTCTTCTGGTTGCCACGTGTGACGCGGGACAGCTGCCCCCTCTCTTCTGTGATGTGGTGGACAGCCGTATGAAACCGGTAGGGCGAATCGTTGATTTATTTGGAAATATTGCTGCTCCCTATGCAACGATCGTTTGTCAGAACGATTGCCGTGTCCTGGAAGGGGAGAAGCTCTTTGTGAAAGAGAAGGTGAATAAATGCAGGAGATAGAGAAGTTAAAACAGCTAAAATCGGAAAGAGAAGCACAGAAGCTGCGTCAGAAAGAGGTGGTTGTCGAGAAGCAGAAGCACGAGGAGCATATCCAGACGGTCTGTCCCGAGTGTGGAGGCAGACAGCTCATTCATGATTATGAGCGGGCAGAACTCGTCTGCCAGGGGTGTGGTCTTGTGCTTGATGACGACTTCATCGACCGTGGTCCCGAGTGGCGTGCGTTTGACCATGACCAGCGGATGAAACGCTCCCGTGTCGGTGCGCCGATGACCTTTACCATCCACGATAAGGGTCTCTCGACGATGATCGACTGGAGGAACCGTGACAGCTATGGTCGTGCCATCTCCTCGAAGAACCGGGCACAGCTGTACCGTCTCAGGAAGTGGCAGCGGCGTATCCGTGTCTCGAATGCAACCGAGCGGAACCTCGCATTCGCCCTCTCCGAACTTGACAGGATGGCATCTGCCCTTGGTCTTCCACGAAACGTCCGTGAAACCGCAGCAGTCGTCTATCGTGATGCTGTTGAAAAGAATCTGATCCGTGGCCGTTCGATTGAAGGTGTTGCAGCCGCCGCCCTCTATGCAGCCTGCCGCCAGTGCAGTGTGCCACGTACCCTTGACGAGATTGCCGAGGTATCCCGTGTCTCCCGGAAGGAGATTGGCAGGACATACCGGTTCATCTCCCGTGAACTTGGTCTCAAGCTCCTCCCCACCTCCCCGATCGACTATGTGCCACGGTTCTGCTCGGGTCTGACCCTGAAGGGTGAGGTGCAGAGCCGTGCCGTTGAGATCCTCAGGCAGGCAGGAGAGCGGGAACTGACGAGCGGCCGGGGGCCGACCGGTGTTGCCGCCGCAGCCATCTACATCAGCTCGATCCTATCTGGTGAACGGCGAACCCAGCGCGAAGTTGCCGAGGTGGCGGGCGTCACCGAGGTCACGATTCGGAACAGATATAAGGAACTGGCAGAGAAGTTAGATATAGAGATTATTCTCTAATCTTTTTGCCAGGGGCTCGTAGATCAGGGGTAGATCGCTACGTTCGCAACGTAGAGGCCGCGGGTTCAAATCCCGCCGGGTCCATTTGTTATATCCTCATTCCAAGGCCATTTGAGTTTCAATCGCTCTTTTTCTTCCAGTTACCGGTTTCTTCGTCTTTTTCATATTTGTTTTTTACCGCAGCCCAGGCAACCCGGTGTGCTGTTTCTTCACGAGAGGCATCATCCCGCCTTTTCTCAGGGTTGCGATATTCGTCCCAGGCATTGTTAAACGCCGCCAAATATATCTCCTGAGCATGATGGGGGAGATTATCTTTTACAGCATCGGGTAAATCATCAAGGTTTTTGTATGGCATTATCCATCAACTCCTCTGTCATCCCCGGTTTTGTAGACCTGATAATTAATATTTTTGGTGAAAAGAGCGCTTGTATGCTCTCTTCTCTCAATAAAAAAGAGTTTTATCAGGGAGTTACTGCATTCCTGCCATCCAGGAATGCCTTCTCATTGATCGGGATCGTCTTCTTCGGTACACACTGCCTGACCCCTTCAAGGAGTGATTCAAGGCCGAGGGGGATGGTGTGGGAGGCTGCACCGAGGAGGGCGATATTTGCGGCAAGCGGGCTTCCTGCGGCGGTTGCAATCGCGGTTGCATCGACGATTGATACCTTCCTCCCTTTCAGCATGCCGATGATATCGTCCTGTGTGGGTGGGGTCTGCCCGGATGTGAAGGTGGATGTCGGGAGGACGAGCTGGTTGTTCACGATCATCTCACCACCATCTTTCAGAAAATGCTGGTACCTGACCGCTTCCAGGAGGTCAAAGGCGATCAGGAGATCTGCTGTCCCCGGCACGATCAGCGGACCGAACTCGCAGTCGATCCGAATCTGGCTCTCGACTGAGCCGCCTCTCTGGGCCATGCCATGGGTCTCTGCTCCCCGAACGCTCCGTCCTTCAACAAGGCATGCCTCCCCGAGTACGTTTGAGGCGAGGATCGTCCCCTGGCCGCCGATCCCAACAATCATGATATCAAAACTGCTCTTCATCTCTTCACCTCCCGCCGGATCGCACCAGCAGGACAGATGTCGGCACAGACCGCACAGCCGCTACAGAGGTCATTTATGGATGCCTTCTCATCATGGAACTCGATTGCGGGGCACCCGTATCTGACGCAGAGCAGGCAGCCGGTGCAGGTATCCGGCTCAACCATAAAGCGGCGGCGCTTCAATCCTTCGCGTTTGGCAACGATGATACAGGGCTGGCGGGCGATGACCACCCGGACACCCTTCTCCTCTTTTGCCTTCTTCATCGTATCGAGCAGGAGCGTGAGATCATAGGGATCCACGGTCTCGACAAATGATACTCCGCAGGAGCGGCAGAGTGATTCAAGTGAGAGCGGGATGCTGCTCACGCCGCATGCAGTCTTTCCGGTATTCGGGTTCGGCTGGTGCCCGGTCATCGCGGTGATCCGGTTGTCCAGGATAACGACGACCATATCCGCACCATTATAGACTGCGTTGATGAGCCCGTTGACGCCTGTGTGAAGGAAGGTCGAGTCACCGATGGTGCAGACCACATCCCGCTCTTCTCCACAGAGATTGATCCCGCTTGCAACGGTGATGGATGCGCCCATGCAGATGGTGGTGTCGACTGCGCCGAGCTGGAGGCCGAGGGTATAGCATCCGATATCGCTTGGGAAGATCCCGTCTTTGAAGACCTTCTTCATTGCATAGAAGGTGGAGCGGTGCATACAGCCTGCACAGAGGATCGGTGGCCTGACCGGAAGATTATCTGTCGGGGTGACAGCCGGGTAGCGTTCCTCGCTGATGAAACCGGCCCTCTTCAGCGCACCTGCAATGAGTGCTGGTGAGAACTCGCCCTCATAGGGAAGATAGCCGTTCTTCTTGCCATAGATCGCCTGGCCGCAGGCAACTTCGAGGACTGCTCCTTCAATAACCGGCATCATCTCCTCGATCACCATGATCTCGGTATGTTCGGAGACGAATGCCCTGAGCCACTCCTCATCGATTGGATATGCGCTGATCGTGGCGATTGAGACGTCATCCGGGACAACTTCCCGGGCATAGGCGGCACTGATCCCTCCGGCGATCACCGCTTTCTTTCCACGAATTAGGTGTGTATTGAATCCTTCCTCAATGAGCCGCTTCTTTATACCGGGCTGTTTTTCATTCAAAATCTTGTGGAGAATCCGGGTGTGTGCGGGGATGACAACATACTGCCGGGGATTTTTTGTGAATTCACCGACACGGTGTTCGGTTGAGGGCTCTCCAAGTTCGATATCGCCCTTGCTGTGGCAGATCCTGGTGGTGGGGCGCACCATCACGGGAAGACCGAACTCTTCGGAGAGGTCAAATGCCCGCTTCATCCCGTCATGCGCTTCCTGAATCCCGGAGGGGTCGATACAGGGAATCTTTGCAAATCCTGCATAGATCCTCGAATCCTGTTCATTCTGTGAACTGTGGGCAAAGGGATCGTCTGCTGCCAGTAGCACAAAACCGCCGGTGACGCCTGTGTAGCTGCTTGTCATCAGGGGATCTGCTGCAACATTGACGCCGACATGCTTCATCGTCACCAGGGCGCGGCACCCGCACCATGCAGCTCCAAGAGCATTCTCGTACGCCACTTTTTCGTTCACAGACCATTCCAGGTGGGGGATCTCATCTGCTACCGTTCTCAGGCTTTCAATGACTTCAGATGAGGGTGTTCCCGGATAGCCGCTGACAAAATCAACGCCCGCCTCCCTGCATGCGTGTGCAATTGCAAGGTTTCCGAGGAGATATTTCCGTTCCATGTCTTCCTCCGGCTCGCTTATTGGTACATGTGTCGTCCTCTCACCATAAATAACAAAACGTTCGGAAATGTACGGGAACCTCGATCATGGATGTGTGATCTTTCGAAGTGTGGCTGAAGGAAATTAACAAGCTATAAATGCAGTAAATGAGAATGTATTAAGGTAACATCTGGGCCCGTAGCATAGCCCGGTGGTGCGCTCGGCTGATAACCGAGAGGTCATGCGTTCGAATCGCATCGGGCCCACTTTTCTTTTTCTTAACCGATCGAATTGCTATTGCTTATATTCTCTGAGTATAGAATGTCTCTATGGATTCACGGCAGTCTCTACTCATCATCATCGGTGCGATCGCCTGTATTGCGTCTGCATTCATTGATATTTTCCTCGCTCTTGGTGTCGCGGTTATTGTCGGCGTCGTGTATATGATGCTCTGGATCATGCAGGACTCGGCATACCTGCCTCATGTCGTCTGCTCATTATCCGAGGATGCAAAGTCAGTCATCGTTTTAAATGTCGGGACCGCACCCGCCAGAAAGATTCATGTCGCACTCGTTCCACTGGATATTGAATTTGATATTAAGGAGCTCCAGCCTGATGAAGAGGAGATCTTCACCCTCGAAAAGATGATAACGCAGGCGAAGGTGGTAGTCCGGTATTCACCTGTGGAGAGTGACCAGATTATTGAGAACTCTTACCCGATCTCAGGTGTTGACGGAGGGGTATATGATCCCCTCAAACCGATGTTCCCAATCTTTGGATGGAAAAAATAAGGGGAATTATTCTTCTTTTTGCTGAATGAAGGCGAGTGTGGTGTCAAGTGCCACTACCAGCTCTTCCTGCAGGTTTCCATAGTCGTGGAGTGCCCGGTAGAGCATGAAGAGCAGCTCAGGACCATAGAGATCGAGTGCCTCTTCCGATGAGAGCGGATTGAGATAGCTGTCGATGATGAAGCCATCGTCTGAGTACATGAGTTCTGCAAGGTTTCCATCCTCGGTGAGGAGGCAGAACTGTTTCTGAACCTGTTTCTTTGGATCATCGGGCCGGTAGTTCACCGGCTCTTCGGCACGCCCGAGGATGATCATCTTCTTCTCGTAATGGACGGTGTCATAGAGTTCGCCCTTGCTGTCCTGCTTGCTCTTCTCAAGGAACTGGTTGCCAAGCGTTCCGACAAGCGGGGTTGCAAGAGTTGCCATTCGTGTAAGAAGTCCGGAGAGATCTGAGAGTATCTCCGCCTCCAGTGTACCTCTCTTCTCTCCAAGCTCCGTTATCGTCTCGGTGAGACGGGTAAAGCCTTCTTCGATTATGGTATCCATGGTTTATGCCTCCTGAATCTTTCGTGTACTATTGATAGACTCCGTCTGATATGGTTCTTCTGTTTGTAAATGATTGACTGAAAAAGAGAAAGGAATGGTGGAATCAGAGGATCTCAACGAGGGTGATAGTAAAAGTCAGATCTTCTCCGGCAAGGCGGTGATTCTGGTCGATCTTAACAAACTCATCGTCAACGGAGATGATTGTTCCCCGTGGCTGATAGAGGGATGTACCAACTACTGCGATCTCATCCGGTACCATCTCTCTTGGAACTGTCAGGATCAGATCTTCATCATAGTGCCCGTATGCCTGATCAACCGGGATTGTCACGGTCTTCTCTTCACCAACAACCATTCCCAAAACAGCATTATTAAAGCCGGTTATGACCTGACCGGTTCCAAGCGTAAACTCATGCGGCTCTCCCACGGCAGAGCTTGAGAAGATGGTTCCGTTGGAGAGGGTTCCAATAAAATTAACCTTGACGGTATCGCCGTCACCTGCTGTTGGTGCCGCTCCCGTGCAGCCTGCGATGAGCAGGAATGCTGCCAGCAGACCAAGCAGGCATATGAAAAATCTGGTCTTTCCTTTCATCAGAAAGATCGTTGGCGCCCCGTCCATAAAAGGGTGAATGGTACAATGCCTTACCCCTCATGCTGATGGGAGTTTGCTTTCTGACTCAGAGCCTTCGGTTTACCTCATCCCAGTTCACGATATTCCAGAAGGCACCGATGAATGCCCCGCGATCATTTTTGTAGTCAATATAGTAGGCATGCTCAAAGAGATCAAGCACCATCAAAACCTTGCATGCCGGGAAGACATTGGTGTTGTGCTTCTCAACCTGCATGATCTGGAGGCTCTTTGTGAGCGGGCATTCGATAAGCGCTGCCCATCCTGATCCTTCCACACTCGCTGCTGCCTGGGTGAACTCTGCCTTGAAACGTGCAAAGCTGCCAAAGCCGGTTTTGATCTTATCGGCAACCGCTCCTGTCGGCTCCCCTCCACCGCCTTTTCCTGCGGGAGCCAGGTTTGCCCAGAAGAGGGAGTGAAGATAGTGGCCCCCGAAGTTCCATGAGAGATCTTTTAGGATCGGTTTCATGTTGGGATCTGCTCCCTTCTTTCTTCCATCGTCAAGTGCGGCGAGGTTGGCGTTGGCGCCGTTTACATATGCCATGTGGTGCTTGTCATGGTGTATGGTGAGCTGTTCCCTTGACATATACGGCTCAAGTGCATCTGCTGCATAGGGCAGGTCCGGTAATGAGTACTTTGCTTCTCCTTCCATTCTGTTCTTCCTCCTGTATTCCTCCTGTTGTGGAGATGCACCTTCAGGGTGCAGGTGTCCGGAGCATCTCTTCTGTCATAACGCTCCGTTATGCTCTCTTCCCTCTTTCATGCACTTGAAGGTAACGGATGGGGGTGCCTCTGTGTCGATAGCCGGTTATCTGTGGTTGAGATGGTGTCTGGAGCGGAAACGTGATACGTCTGTATGATGAATAAAAAAGACACAAATGTTGCCGGTTGTATCCCCGGATAAAAATTCTGAGGGATGGCGCTACCGGACTGTCTGGAGAATGTCGGTATGAGTCTGTTACGGTATGCACACACTATCTACAAATACAACGATTTTGTCGATCTCTTCTTTGGTGCCTGCCGGTATGTGAAGGCAAACGGCCTCTCCGAAAAGGGGATCGCCGATGCCCACCACCGGCTCACCCGGCCGGGGGATCGGGTCGTCATCATCGGTGGCGGAGACGGTGTGACGGCGGTCACGGCAGCGAAGCTGGTGGGCAGATCCGGTTCGGTGCAGGTCTACGAAGGGGGAGATCGGGCGGCCGGCCGGCTCAGCGCCCTCTGTTTGCGAGAGTGCCTGGATGGGATCTGCACCATTCACCATGCAGTTGTCGGCCCGCATATCGATGTCTATGGCGGGGATTTTGCGAATGCAGATCCTGTTGCTCCTGATGAGATCCCGGAGTGCGATGTTCTGGAACTGGATTGCGAGGGATCGGAAGTGGAGATCCTCCGGTCAATGACGATCCGCCCCCGTGCGATAATCGTTGAGATCCATCCCTTCCTCTTTGCAGAAGATCCGGCATGGGTCACAGACCGGCTCGTGGAGCTTGGATACCGGATTGTCTACAGAAGCGGCCATGACGGGATAGAGATCGATGATGCCGATTTACAAAAGCTCCTCTCCCGCTCACAGAAATGCGGCGTCATCTACCTGAAGAACGGAGCGCGGTCGCCGGTTGTTGTGGCGGCGGTCAGGGGATAATCATCACTATAGGCAGAGGGTGGGAGTGGACCCCTCTGCTGTTTCATTCGAACAGATGTTTTTTTCTCAATGATAGCTTCTTAGTGCGGTTATGTACGGACATGTGTGTACCGTCGAAGCTTATATCAAAATTCGAAAAAACAGTATTAAAGGCATTAATTGCGAAAAAACGATGGGCCCGCTGAGATTCGAACTCAGGACCTCCGCCATGTCAAGGCGACGTCATAACCAGCTAGACCACGAGCCCAATGCCTTGCGACCTTACGATATTGGCTTTTGCAGTATAAAAGAATTGGTTTTTGCTCCAGTGATCTGACTCACTGAAGCTCTCTATGATGGTAAAGCCTTCAGAGCGTTGCAAATGTTGCCGAGATGATGCCGGGGACAGCCCTCAGCTCGTCCATGACATTCTCAGGAACATCCGAATCGACATTCAGCACCATGAGCGCCTCTTCTCCGGCCTTCACCCTGCCGACCTGCATCCCGGCAATATTGATTGATTGTTTGCCGAGGACTGTTGCGGCTGGCCCGATGACACCGGGGCGGTCGATATGGCGGGAGATGACGACCGAGCCCTCGGGGATGAGATCCATCGTGAACGAGCCGATTCCAACGATCCGCACCCGCTTCTTCCCAAAGACCGATCCGCTGATCGTCTCCTCGCCTTCCTTTGTTTTGACGGTGATGCTGATTAGGTTCTTAAATCCGTGCGACTCCTCAGTCATCGTCTCGGCAATGGTGATCCCCCGTTCCCGTGCAACAAACTCGGCATTCACGATATTGACCGGCCGCTGGAGCACCGGGTCAAGGATGCCTTTTATCGCCATCCGAGTCACAAACCTGAGGTTCTGCCGCATATCGACGAGGTCTCCTGCATAGGTCACCTCAACCTTTGTGATCGCGCCCGGGACTACCTGGGAGACGAGGCGCCCCATCTTCTCGGCAAGCCGGGCATACGGCTCGATCGTCTCTTGGAGCTCTGTTGGGATCATCGGCGCATTCACGACATACTTCGCGGCACCGCCTTTCAGAACATCAATGCACTGGTGTGCAATCGAGATGGCGACATTCTTCTGCGCCTCGACGGTGCTTGCACCGAGATGCGGGGTGACGACCACGTTGTCAAGTCCAAGGAGCGGCGACTCTGTCGGCGGTTCCTCCTCAAAGACATCAAGTGCCGCACCGGCAACCTTCCCGCTTGCAACCGCATCGGCAAGTGCCTTCTCATCAATGATACCTCCGCGTGCACAGTTGATGATCCGGACCCCGTCTTTCATCGTGGCTATCGAGGCCGCATTCACCAGGTGCTTCGTCTCCTTGATGAGCGGCGTATGCACGGTGATCACATCGGAGACCCTGAAGAGTTCTTCGACACTCATCATCTCGACACCAAACTGCGCACCGCGCTCAGGGGTGATGAAGGGATCATAGGCAACGACCCGCATGTTGAAGGACTGGGCACGCTGTGCCACCTCGCGGCCGATACGGCCAAAGCCCACAACACCGAGTGTCTTCTCGTTCATCTCGACACCCATGAACTTCGATCGCTTCCACTCACCTTTCTTGAGAGAAGCGTTTGCAGATGGAATCCTCCGGGCAAGAGAGAGCATCATGGCCATCGTATGCTCGGTTGCGGCGAGGGTGTTTCCCTCAGGGGCATTTGCGACGATGATGCCTTTCCGGGTTGCGGCATCGGTATCGATATTGTCAACCCCGGCACCGGCACGCCCGATATATTTCATCTTCGTGGCTGCTTCGATAACCCGTGCGGTGACCTCGGTTCCTGACCTGACGACGAGTGCGTCATAGTTGCCGATTATGCCGACCAGTTCATCTTCGGAGAGCCCGGTCTTTTCATCGACAGTACAGAAATTTTTCAGTATTTCAATACCCTCTTCAGCCAGCGGATCACTGACAAGGACGTTATAACTCATATGAAACCCGATTACGATTATATATCTCAGAGGTAATGATGGTTCTTCTCACCGGGATTCCCGGCGAGTGGGCACACCCTCTTTTATGTGTCTTCGGGTCGATTCATACCTGAGATGCTATGAAGGACGCGCCGAACATTCTCTGGCTAGAGGAGATAAGAAAGAACGATCTGCCATCTGTTGGTGGTAAGGGGGCATCCCTTGGCGAGATGTCCTCAATCGGCCTGCCGGTACCCAAGGCTTATGTCGTGACTGCCCAGGCTTTCCGCCGTTTTCTTGTAGAGACCGGGCTTGAAGAATCGCTCTATTCGATCCTCGAAGGACTTGATGTAGATAATAACAGCGCACTTGAGTCTGCTGCGCTAAAGGCCCAGGATCTCATTCTGTCTGTTCCTATCCCCGGACATATGGTGAAAGAGATCACATCCGCATATGCCCGGATGGGTGGCGATACTGTTGTTGCTGTCAGATCGAGTGCAACCGCAGAAGATCTCCCGGATGCAAGTTTTGCCGGACAGCAGGAGACGTTCCTCAACATCCTCGGAGAAGATGATGTGATCGAAGCGGTCCAGAAATGCTGGGCATCGCTCTATGGAGCGCGGGCGGTATACTACCGTTCCAAACAGGGCTTTGATGACAGAAGCGTCAATATCGCAGTTGTTATCCAGCAGCTCATCTTCTCTGAAAAGGCTGGTGTGCTCTTCACTTCCCATCCGGTCACGGGTGAGTCCCTCACCATCATCGAAGGCTCATGGGGGCTTGGCGAGGCAGTTGTATCCGGCTCTGTATCACCTGACAACTATGTCTTTGACCAGTCAAAGCAGAAGGTCGTTGATACGATCATCGCCAGCAAGGAGACCGAGATTATACCGGATGGCAAAAAAGGAACAAAGGAAGTTCCTGTTTCTGAAGAGAGGAAGACTGCTCGTGTTCTCTCTGAGAGCGAGATCGGACGGCTTGCTGCCCTTGGCAAACTCTCCGAGGATCACTATGGCATCCCGCAGGATATCGAATGGGGTATCGTCGGTGATGACGTTTATATCCTTCAGTCACGCCCTATTACGACGATCAAACCTGCTTCATCCTCACAGAAGAAGGCTGATACACCCACCGGATCCGAGAAGATCCTCCTTGAGGGGCAGGGCGCCTCTCCCGGTATTGTGACCGGAAGGGTTGCTATTATTCAGAGTGTGAAAGATTCCGGGTCAGTCAGGGAAGGCGATATTCTCGTTGCGAAGATGACAAACCCCGACATGGTGCCTGCCATGCGGCGGGTAAAAGGGATCATCACCGATGAAGGCGGGATGACCTGCCATGCGGCGATCGTCTCCCGTGAACTGGGAACGCCCGCTGTTGTCGGAACCAAGAAAGCGACAACAACCCTCAAAGACGGCCAGATCGTCACAATCGACGGTGATAAGGGCATCATCTATGAAGGCGAGGTTCAGAAAGCCCGGGAGGATACTCCGGCTGTTGTTCAGGCAGGATCAGCCCCGATTGTCACCGCAACACTTGTCAAAGTGAATGTCTCGCTCCCTGAGGCGGCACAGCGGGCAGCGGCCACCGGCGCAGACGGTGTCGGGCTCCTCAGGATCGAACATCTGATCCTGGGGCTGAACCGGACTCCCCAGTGGTTCATCGCCAATAATAAGGAAGAGGAATTTATCGCAGAACTCTATGATGGCATCAGGACCATCCTCGATGCATTCCCCGGCAAACCCGTCTGGGTAAGGACACTGGATGCCCCGACTGACGAGTTCCGGAATATGGAGGGCGGAGAGGACGAGCCGATCGAGCACAACCCGATGCTCGGATGGCGCGGTATCCGCCGTGATCTCGGAGCACCAGAACAGTTCCGGCTCCAGATTGAGGCATTCAAACGGCTCTGGAAGGCCGGGTACGAGAACCTTGGCCTGATGTTCCCGCTCGTCAACCACCCGAGGGAGTTTATCCAGGCAAAAGAGCTCCTCCGTGGATGGGGCGTCCCTGTAGAATCGGTTACCCTCGGTATCATGGTCGAGGTCCCCTCATCAGCCATCATGATCGATGAGTTCATTCAGGCGGGCATCAAATTCGCCTCATTTGGAACAAATGATCTCGTCCAGTACACCCTTGCCGTTGACCGGAACAACGAACATGTTGCGTCAATGTATGAACCGACACATCCGGCAGTCCTCAGGCTGATCGACTACGCAATACGAAGGTGCCGTGCGGCAGGTGTCGAATGTTCCATCTGCGGGCAGGCGGGATCTGATCCGAAGATGGTTGCCTGGCTTGTTGAACATGGAATCCGGAGTGTATCTGCAAATATCGATGCGGTACAGGCGATCCGTGAGGCAGCAGCCCGGACAGAAAAGCGAATGGTTCTGGATATGGCGTTCTCGAAGGGTGGAAATGAAGGAGAACGGTTCTTCTGAGGAGGAACTCTTCTCCTATCTCTCTTCTGTCAGGGAAGAGGACCTCTCGTACACCCGGATTCTCTCCTCGATGTGCACGATACCCCATCCGGTAGCGATCCGTGCACATATGCAGTTCATCGAGACGAACCTTGGAGATCCGGGTCTCTTCCCCGGCACAATGGGGCTTGAGGATGAACTGATCAGGATGCTTGGCGATCTCCTCCACAATAGCGGGGCAGGCGGGTATGCCACCTCCGGCGGGACCGAGTCGAATATTCAGTCACTCAGGATCGCAAAGAAACAGAACCCCGTTGAAAAGCCCAATGTCATCATCCCCGCATCCGCACACTTCTCCTTTGATAAGGCATGTGATATGCTCGGGCTTGAGATGCGGTCGGTTCAGCTAGATAGCAACTACCGGATGGATCCAGTCTCTGTCAATGAAGCCGTTGATACAAATACCGTCGCAATCGTCTCGGTTGTCGGCACCACCGAATACGGGATGATCGATCCGGTCAAAGAGATCGGATCGGTTGCCGCCGAGAACGGGATCTTCTATCATGTTGATGCCGCATTCGGAGGGCTGGTTGCACCTTTCCTTTCAGGCCTTGATCCATGGGACTTTCAGATCCCATCGGTATCGAGTATCTCCGTTGATCCGCATAAAATGGGGATGAGCACGATCCCCTGCGGCGCACTCCTTCTCCGGGACCCGGAGGCCTTTGGATGCCTCAATGTCGATACCCCGTACCTGACTGTAAAGAAGGAATGCACGCTGGCGGGAACCCGCCCCGGTGCGCCTGTGGCAAGTGCCTATGCAGTTCTCAGGTATCTCGGCCGTGAAGGTCTCTCTGCTATTGTAGAGGGGTGCATGGAGAACACCCGCCGCCTCATCGAAGGGATGGAGGCATATGGGTATTCACGTGCCGTTACACCCGATGTGAACGTCGCCACCTTCGATTGTCCTCTCACACCACCAGACTGGCGGGTATCCCGGACACGGTGGGGCCATATGCGCACGGTGCTGATGCCCCATGTGACACGGGATGTTGTGGAATCATTTTTAGAGACAATTGGTGAATCTCATGCTTGAAGTACTCAAAAGATCTTTGGAAATCTGTCCGATCGTACAGAGGGGTGAGTACAGCTATTTTATTCACCCGATAACCGATGGTGTTCCGCTCGTTGAACCAAATCTCCTCAGGGATGTTGCGTGTGCCCTCTTCAAGGCGCTTGATCTGAAGAATGTCAATAAGCTCGTCGTCAGCGAGGCGATGGGTATCCATATCGGAACCGTCCTCTCCCTGATGACCGATATCCCCTATACCATCGTCAGGAAGCGTGAATACAAGCTCCCCGGCGAGGTGGTGATCGGTCAGACGACCGGGTACTCGAAAGGAACGCTTTACTTAAACAGCGTCTTTGAAGGTGACCGGATTGCGTTCATCGACGATGTGATCAGCACCGGCGGCACGATCCGGGCACTCCTCCCTGCAATTGAATCAACAGGTGCTGAAGTGGCTGATCTCTGTTTTGTGATCAACCGCGGCAACCCCGATATCGGGCGACCCTACAAATCCCTGGTCACCATTGACGTTGACAAAGACGGCGTACATGTCCTTGATTCCTATTACTGATATCATTGAACGGGTACGATCCCTTCCCGTCAGGAAAATCGCCCTCCAGGCCCCTGAAGGCCTGAAGAGGGAGCTTCCTGTCCTTGCTGAATCCCTCCGTGCAGAAGGATATTCGGTGATCATCTCAGGAGATCCCTGCTATGGGGCATGCGATCTCGCCCTTGATGCACTTGAGTATGCCGATATCCTGATCCATTTCGGGCACACGCCACTGATGGATCACCCACGGGTTCTTGTCGAGCCGATCTTCCAGCCGGAACGAATTCCCCCGCTTGATTCCGTATTGCCCCTGCTGACAGGAGAGGTAGTCGGCCTCATATCAACAGCACAGCATGCAAATTCCCTTCCCCTGCTTGCAGAAGAACTGAAGAAGCAGGGTTTTTCACCGGTGATCGCACCCGCCTCCCCCCGCACCCCGCTTCCGGGGCAGGTACTCGGCTGTACCTTTACGGCAGCACGGGAGGCAAAAGCAGACTGCCTCCTCTATCTTGGAACCGGCGTCTTCCACGCGATCGGATCAGGGATTGCAACCGGACTCCCGGTCATCTCCCTTGATCCATACACCGGGGAAGCAGGGGTTATCGAGACCGAACGCCTCCTCAGGAGACGGTTTGCGGTTATCGAGAAGGCGAGATCTGCGGATCGGTTTGGGATCATCGTCTCGCAGAAGTGCGGGCAGAATCGGATGAAACTGGCAGAAGAGCTCCTCTCACTTCATCCAAGTGCGGAGATCCTCCTTCTCCGGGAAGTAACCGCTGATCAGTTGCTCAATCTCGGGTTCCCCTGCTATGTCAATTGCGCCTGCCCCCGCCTTGGACTTGATGATCAGGTTCGTTTTCCGGTCCCGGTCCTCTCGCCACCGGAATTTGAGATCCTCTGTGGCAGGCGGGAGTGGGATGAGTACGAAATTGATGAGATCCGGTCATGAAACTCAGAACGCTCGAGATAAAACTGGAACGGGTATCCGGCATACCAAATCCTGATCCGGCAAAAGAGCAGTATATGACTCCTGCCCCTCTTGCGGCACGTCTCCTCTTCGATGCATATCTGGCTGGAGATATCGAGGGATGTTCTGTCTGTGATCTCGGATCAGGAACCGGCATCCTCTCGATCGGTGCCGCACTCCTTGGTGCCGACGAAGTGGTCGGGGTGGAAGGAGATGCACGCCTCGTTGAAATCGCCCGTGAGAATGCAGAGATGCTCTCTGTGGACTGCAGGTTTATCGCAGATGAGATCAGATCTATGAGAGAATCCTTTGATACCGTGGTGATGAATCCGCCGTTTGGTGCACAGAGCGAGCATGCGGATCGTCCATTCATTGATGCCGCACTCAGGATCGCACCTGTTGTGTATGGGATCTTTAATGCAGGCACCATGCCGTTTCTCGCGTCGTATATCAGGGGCAGGGCTGAGATCATTGGCGCGGTATCAGCGTTATTTCCAATAAAAAGGACATTTTCCTTCCATAGCCGCGATCTCCTTGAGATCCCGGTCGAAATTGTCTGTCTGAGGCGCATATAAATGATAAAAATTCCCCGTCCCATTGCCGGCTATACCTTCGGCCATGTTGTCATCGATCTCTACAGCCCGGTGATCCCAGCAATCATTCCTCTCCTGATCCTCTATCCCGGCATAGGGTACTTCCTGGCAGGGTTGCTCGTCAGCGTCTTCCAGATCACCTCATCACTCTTCCAACCGGTCGTCGGCTGGCTCTCTGACCGGAGCGGGTGGTCAGCTCCGATCTGGCTCTGTATCCTGACGAGCTCAATCTGTATCGGCCTGTATGGAGTGGTACAGGACTACTATCTCCTCATCATCTTCGCAGCAGCCGCCGGGATCTCCCATGCCCTCTTTCATCCATCCGCCCTCCTCAGGGTGCATGGTGAGACAACAGACAGAAACCGGGGTTATCTCACCTCGATCTTTGTCACCGGCGGAAATCTCGGTTTTGCGATAGGTCCGGTTATCGTCGGCATTCTTATTGGGTTTGGAGGGATGCCCGCGCTCACCCTGATCGCAATTCCCGGCCTGTTGACGGCCGCGTTCCTCTATTGCCTGACGAGGGGAACTGAACGGGAGAAGATCGTCCGAACCGTTCCGGCAGAGCAGACGAAGATTCCTCTTGGCCCGGTCAGCCTGATCGTCACCATCGCCGCTCTCCGGTCATGGGTGATCATGTCGTCTGTTGCTTTCTTCCCGGCATACCTGATCGCCACATCCGGGGTATCGATCGTCTTTGCAAACACGATGCTTACATTGATGCTCCTTGCCGGTGTTGTCGGGCAGGTGACCGGAGGCTTCCTCTCTGATCGGTATGGGAAGAAGGAGGTGACGATCATCGGCCTCTTTGCCTGTATTATCCCATACATCCTCTTCTTCACCACATCCGGGTGGATTGCACTTCTGTTGATGCTCGTCATCGGCTACCTGACATGGTCGACCTTCTCGGTGACGGTGACGATGGCGCAGGAGTATCTTCCTGGAAGAGTTGGTCTGGCATCCGGGCTCCTCCTTGGCTTTTCTATTGGAGCAGGAGGGCTCGGTGTGGCAGTCATCGGAATTGCAGCTGATATCGTAGATCTGTACACGGCACTCTTTGCACTGGCCGTTCCATTGATCCTGGCTGCCCTCCTCTCCCTGGCTCTCCCCAGATCCCCGGTTGCCCCGGCCTGATCCCCTCCACAACACCTTTCACCCATAAGAGCGATCCAATGCTGATCGCTATGCTCGCAGGGATGAAACGGTATGCCCGGATGGCTGATATTCTGGTGAAGCACGGGTTTGGGATCGCAGTCGATGATCTCTTTCCCGGCCTTCCCGGACATGGCCATAAGTCGGGGGGAGGAGAGGAATGGTCTTCATTCTCGGTCTATGAGCGGATCCGTCTTGCAATAGAGGAGCTCGGCCCGACATTCATAAAATTTGGCCAGATCATGAGCACCCGGCGTGAGCTCTTTCCTCCCGAGCTGATCAATGAGCTCAGCCGCCTCCAGGATCAGGTGCCTCCCCTTCCGTTTTCTGAGATAGAACCTCTCCTTGATGAGTCCCTTCCTGGCTGGAGGGAGATCTTTCTCAATCTTGCACCATACCCGATTGCGGCCGCCTCGCTCTCACAGGTGCATCGCGGGGTGCTGGCCGATGGAACGCAGGTTGCGGTGAAGATCCAGCGTCCCGGTATTGACGAGGTGATCGAGACCGATCTCCTCATCCTCTCCTCCCTTGCTGAGCGGATCGAGGTGGTTGCGCCGGATTACCGTGTCTTTAACCCGACCGGCCTCGTGCGGGAATTTGCAGGCCAGATCCGAAAAGAGCTTGATTTCACCCGTGATGGGAAGAATGCAGAACGAATCCGGAGAAATATGGCTGAATTAGAGGGTATCCGGGTTCCCCGTGTCCACTGGAATGCCAGTTCCCGCCGTGTCCTGACGATGGATTATATCGAGGGTGTCCGGATCGATGATGTCGAGTCCATTCTGGAAATGGGGCATGATCCGGTGTTAGTCGCAGAACGCGGGTTCGCGGCATATATCAAACAGATCGCAATTGACGGGTTCTTCCATGGCGACCCTCACCCCGGTAACCTGCTTGTCATGGAGAATGGCGATCTGGCATTCCTTGATTTTGGGATCTGTATGGTGCTCAGGCCGGAGCGGCGCGATACCATCATCAGGTTTCTCTCTGGGATCGTGAATACCGATGTTGAAGCCTGCATCTCCGCATTTGCCGATCTCGGCGTGAGTGTTTCAGATGAAGATCGTGAGCTCTTCCGTGATGATCTGTATATTCTCTTGCTCGACTATGCGGATTATGAGGTTCAGCAGTATGATTTCTCAAAGATGGCTATCGAGCTATCTGAAATCCTGAGAAAGTATCAGCTCCATGTCCCGGGAGAGCTGATGCGGCTCCTGAAAGTGATCGGTATGGTCGGCGAGATTGCGCTCGCACTTGATCCGTCATTCTGTTTTACCGAGCGCGTCCGTCCGTATCTTGAAATACTTGTAAAAGAGCAGTATTTCTCATATGATACTCTCAAAAAAGAGATCTCAACCGGGATTGGATCCTTCAGGACACTTCTCCGGATCCCGGATCAGGTCTCCTCAGCCCTGAAGAAGGTGAGTGAGGGGAAGGTCAGGATCGACGTGGTTGCGCATGATATCCGGCGGCTCCAGGAGACGATGGATCGCTCAACCGACCGGATCATGGTGGGACTGATCGTCTCATCGGTTGTGATCGGATCCTCTCTCCTGCTCCTTGCCTCCGGGTCAACGATCCCAAATGTCCGGTATATTGCATTGTTTGGGTATGGTGCTGCGGTACTTGTCGGGATCTATGCGGTCATCCATGCGATCCGGGTATCACGGCGTGCAGAACTCAGGCAGAGATGATCAAAGGGTCGTTCGATAGTGAGGGGATTGAACCGGCCCCTGGTCAGAAAAATGTATATTGTGCCAGGAATGTGTCGTTCCATTATCTGAAGAAGAGATTGCAGTGGCAGTGCCCGTCTCTCTCGATCTCGTCCTTATGGTAGATGCAGGGGCAGATGATCTGTTTATCGACATCGGGATCCCCGCTCATGATCCTGCACGGGCAGTACCGCTCGCCATTCCGGACCATCTTTCGTGCGAGCCCCCTGATGACCGCATCAAACTGTTTGGGATCGGGATTGAGCACAAACCCGTTCTCTTCTGCATATCGTTTCACCCAGTCCCGGATCAGCCGGGCAGCCTCAAGTTCATCCATGCTTATGATCTCCTAGGACTCTTCCACATAAGCAATCATCGAATCGAAGATCTTCTTCCCATCAGCAGATCCCAGGATCTCTTCAGCTGCCCGCTCGGGATGCGGCATCATCACAAGGACATTCTCCTTCTCTGAGAGGACGCCGGTGATATTGCCGGTGGCGCCATTTGGGTTTGCAGATTTGGTGACGTTTCCGCCCTCATCACAGAACCGGAATGCAATTCTCTTCTCCTTTTCAAGACGGCCCAGTTCCTCTGCGGGGATGATGTAGCGGCCTTCCTTGTGGGCAATCGGGAACCTCACCACCTCGCCCTCGGAATAAAGCCGGGTGAAGGGGGAGGTGGTATTCTCAACCCTGAGATATGAGGGGCGGCAGAGGAACTTCGGGTAGGCATTGATGGCGAAAACGCCGGGGATCAGGCCGCTTTCAGCTGCAATCTGTGCGCCATTGCAGATCCCAAGCACAAGTGTTCCCTTCTCTGCTGCCCTGATGATATCTGCCATGATCGGTGTCCGGGCAGCGATTGCACCTGCACGGAGGTAGTCTCCGTAACTGAAACCTCCCGGGAGGATGATCGCGTCATATGACTTTGTCAGGCCGTCTTTATACCAGACCAGATCGGCATCGGCACCACAGACCTCTTCGATCACATGCACGACATCACGGTCACAGTTACTCCCCCCGAACTGGATGACCGCCGCCCGCATCAGATGACCTCGATTGTGTATGTGTGGATCACCGGGTTTGCAAGAAGCCGTTCACAGATGGATCCGGCAATCTCTTCTGCCTGTTTTTTGTGCCCGGCTTCAAGGGAAAACCTGTACTGGTCTCTTGTCTGGAGATGGTCTGCTCCATAGCCAAGGTGCGCAATTGCACGCTGGATGGCCTCTGCCTCGGGGTTCAACATCCCTTCCTTTAAGCTGATGGTGATGGTTACGTCATATTTCATGATTTATCTGCTCCCGGTTATCCTGGCCGATACTGCACGGTATGCCTCCATGACATCCCCTTTCTCAAACCGGTAGACATCCTTATCCATGGACTTCATCGTGCCTTTCTCCCAGAGCCTCATCGAATCCATGCTGATCTCGTCCCCAAGCATGATGGTGTTGCCATATCTGCCGTACTCGATCTTGAAATCGACGAGATCGAGGCCGATGCCATCAAAGAATGCCTTCATTACTTCATTGACCTTCAGGGCAGATGCCTTCACAGTGGCGATCTCCTCATGGGTGAGGAGGCCAAGTGCAACGATGATATCGTCGTTTAACATCGGATCATGCCGGGTATCATCCTTATAATCGGTGACGACGACCGGCGGGGTAAAGTACTGCCCCTCGGTGAAGGGATAGTTCCTGACAATCGATCCTGCGGCACGGTTCCTGACGATCACTTCAAGGGGGATCATATCAAGTTTCCGGACACGCATCGTTATTGGATCTTCCATCCGGATGAAATGAGTCGGTACTCCGGCTTCTTCAAGGAGCCCGAAGAGGAATGCCGATACAGCGGCGTTCGAGGCGCCCTTGCCTTCAAGCTGATCCTTCTTACCGCCATCAAATGCCGTGATATCATCACGAAATGAAACGATCAGTTCATCTGGCTTTTCTGATAGGAAGATGGTCTTTGCCTTTCCACTGTAGAGAATGTCGCCCTGGGTCATAGGTGATACTCCTGTACCTGTTTGTCAAGCTGCATGATAAGTGGTGCGAGTGCCGGATCGAACCACCCCTTTTCGATATACTGTGGATAGATGCAGAGCCGTTCCAACAGCGTATATCCGTCTGCTATCTCCCTGAGCCGCTCGATCTCCGGCCATGGATGTTCGGGATTGATATAATCGACGGTGACCGGGGAGACGCCGCCGAGGTCATTTACTCCGCATTTGAGGAAATACCGGGCATCGGCAAGGTTTGGCGGAATCTGAACTACCACATCTTCAGGAAGGATCGCGCGCGCCATCTGAATTGATTCTGCAAACTCTCGCGTTGTGACAGTTCCATCTTCGCCCATCGGAGTGCCGGGTTTTGGGCAGAAGTTCTGAATGATCACTTCCTGGATATGGCCGTATTTTTGGTGAATTGCAGCTATTGTTTCAAGAGATTCTTTTCGGTCTGCTGCCGTCTCCCCGATCCCAACCAGAAGTCCTGTTGTGAAGGGGATCTTCAGCCGTCCCGCATCCTCGATCATATGGATTCTCACATCAGGATCCTTGCCCGGTGAATTGGTATGCGCAGGTATCCGGGCAGTTGTCTCAAGCATCAGCCCCATGCTTGCATTCACCGTTCTGAAGTGGGCAAGCTCATCAGCAGTCAAGATCCCGGCGTTTGTGTGGGGGAGAAGGCCGAGATCAAGTGCCTCTGTGCAGAGGTCAAAGCAGTAGTCAAGGATGTCGCTATAGCCAATATCGTTCAGGTAGTAATCGAATCCCTCTTCCTCGCCAGGCCGCTCGCCGAAGGTGAAGAGCGCCTCGGTACAGCCTGCTGCTGCGCCCAATCGGAGTATCTCCCGAACCTCTTCCGGAGTCATCAGGCAGCCGTCACCGACCGGCCTTCTGAAAGAACAGTACCTGCAGCGGTTATGGCAGACTGATGTCAGCGGAAGGAAGACATTCTTTGAGTAGGTGATGGTTCTCCCTTGCATGCTGATTCTCTTTCTCGTAAAACCACTTGAATCAGTCGTCTTCATGGATATGGGTGACACAGTCCGGGGGTGTGTAATCGGTTCTGATCACAATCGTATCTGAGAGGCGGTTAAAGAGCTCTGCCCATATCCTTCCTGTCCGGATCAGGAGAACCCGCGATCGAGTGTCTCCTGGCTCTCCGGGTTCAGGCCGATGACATAGACCGATTTTCCCTGCTGCTGGTACCGATGCACTACCCGCGTGATCGCTTCAACGGCGGACTGATCCCATATATGTGAATTCGAGAAGTCTATCTCTACCTTTTCAGGGTCGTTTGTATAATCGAAGAGATCCATGAATGATGACATGGTGCCGAAGAAGAGCTGGCCTTTCATCATGTACACTTTCACGCCATCCTTCCTGATGGTTGAGGTTGCCGAGATGACCGAGATCTTCCACCCGAAGATGAGAAGGGCTAGTATTACTCCGGCAATGACTCCTTTTGCCAGATCATGGGTATAGACGACAATGGCGACAGTGACGATCATGACGGCAGCATCGCCACGGGGTATCTTATGCATGGTTTTGATCGAATCCCATTCGAATGTTCCGATTGCGACGACGATCATGACACCAACGAGACCCGCCATTGGGATGATTGAGAGGATATCTCCAAAGACGATGATGAGGACTATGAGGAATATGCCTGCCACAAGCGATGAGAGCCTGCCGGTTGCACCTGACTTGATATTGATGATCGACTGGCCGATCATTGCGCATCCTGCCATTCCTCCGAAGAAACCGGCAACACAGTTTGCCAGTCCCTGTCCGCGAACTTCCCTGTCTTTATCACTCGGGGTATCGGTCATCTCATCGACGATCGAGGCGGTGAGGAGGGATTCGAGCAGCCCGACGATGACGAGGGTTATTGAGTAGGGGAGGATGATCAGCAGTGTGTCAAGGGTGAACGGTATTTCCGGGAGGTGGAAGTTCGGGAGTGCCCGGGTGATCTCGCCCATCCCGCCGACGGTGAGGACATCCAGCTTAAAAACAACTGCAAGAACTGTGGCGACAATGATCGCCACAAGTGCCGGAGGGATTGCTTTTGTCAATCTGGGGAGGAGGAAGATGATTGCTATGGTGATTGCAACAAGGATGTAGACTGCAAGTGATACCCCGACGAGGAACGGAATCTGGGAGATAAAGATGAGTATCGCAAGTGCATTGATGAATCCCAGGACGACAGAATAGGGGATGAACTTCACAAATCGTCCGATATTGAGGAATCCCAGTGCCAGCTGAAGTATACCGGTGAGGATAGTGGCGGCGAGGAGGTATTCGAGTCCGTAATCGCGGACAAGGATCACCAGAACCAAGGCCATTGCACCGGTTGCTCCTGAGATCATCCCCGGCCTGCCACCTGCAAAGGCGATGACAACGGCAATACAGAAGGAGGCATACAACCCGACCATCGGATCGACACCGGCGATGATGGAGAAGGCAATGGCTTCGGGGATGAGGGCAAGAGAAACCGTCATTCCGGCAAGTGTGTCTCCCTTGATGTTTGAGAGCCACGTCTTCTTAAGCGCGTTCAAATATAGGGTATTTTTCAAATTCACGGGATATCCTCTTGATAATGGTCTGGATTTATGGGGTGGATCATTCGTATCTGTTCATTGGAGGGATTCAATTTATATGGTTATGTATCCACATTAAAGTATCCTACTTCTGGATAAAGAGATGCTCCGACATGGTTTTATGGACTCGCGTTCCTTGATGTACCACACGGAGTTCTGATATTCTGCACACTATGGCTTGCATAATGCTGGCTCGGAGGAATTATGTTTAAAACAATACTGCTTGCAATAGATGGTTCTGAGAATGCGAGGCGTGCAGCCGAGTCAGCCTGCGGGCTTGTCAGGGCAATTGAGGGCGCTTCACTGGTGGTTGTCTATGCCTCGCCCAATCCCCCATCACAGTCACGCATCATGAAAGCTGACTTTGATGTTCATACCCTGCTCATAGAGGATGCTCAAACAGTTGCCGGGCAGACTCTTGAGTATATCAAAAACTCCGGAACTGCCTATACCCTTGAGGTTGGTATGGGCGGACCTGCAATGGAGATCATTAAGATTGCAGAGAAGGTGCATGCCGGTCTGATCATCATGGGAAGCCGGGGGCTTGGCTCATTGAAAGGGGCTGTTCTTGGGAGTGTCAGCCAGAAGGTGGCACAGCATGCCGCCTGCCCTGTGATGATCGTGAAGTAAATATGTCAAAAAGAGCTTGAAAGCTCATCCCCTTTTTGATCGAAGTGTTTTCAGGATGACTTTAGTGAGCTCTTCTATCTCTGAAAACTGCGGCTCTTCCATCCCATTTTTTATAATGCCACATTCTGTGGCAATGATATGGTGATCAGGTCGTCGTCCCAAGTGCCCAATCTTCTTTAATGCACAGCAGTCACTGCATCCGTCCAATATGAGCAGCTCTTCTGCATGCCGGAGCGCCTCATTGATCGCCTCTTTCTCCTGTGTTACCGGGATACAGCAGTCGATCTCTCCTATACATCTCTGTTGGAGAAGAACTGCTGTCCGGGTGGTGAGTTTCCCGGTATTTGAGATCCCGGAGCAGGTGATGATGGTATATGCCATTTCTATGCCTGTCCAAGTGTTTGGTCGATCCAGCTGGTGATCGCATCCCGGATCGCCCGGATGCCATCAAGGATCTCCTCCTCTGTCCCGCTGATCGCCTTTGGATCAGGGAAGTTCTGGTGTATCGTCTCCTGTGCCCACGGGAAGAGCGGGCAGGTGCCGGAGTCGCAGAGGGTGATGAGCAGATCCATCCCGATTCCATCGAATTCGTCGATCAGTTTCGGCTTCGCACCTGAAATATCGACTCCGATCTCCTGCATCGCCCTGATGACGAGCGGGTTCACCTGGCTCGCGGGCTCTGATCCCGCAGAAAATGCAGAATAGCGGTCACCATACGTTGCGTTGACATACCCTTCAGCCATCTGGGATCGGCCTGCGTTATGGGTACATACAAAGAGTATTTTTTTCATTGTGCATCACTCCTGAATAGTGCTTGTGTTCGTAAGCATATCTTCACCAGCATCAGCATCAGTGGCACCTCGATCAGTACCCCGACAACGGTTGCAAGTGCCGCTCCTGATGAGAGCCCAAAGAGGATGACTGCGGTTGCAATGGCTACCTCAAAGTGGTTCGATGCCCCTATCAGGCCGGCGGGTGCTGCATCTTCATAGGGAAGTTTCAGGAATCTGGCAAGGATGAAGTATCCTATTACAAAGATCAGGAGCGTCTGTATGGTCAGTGGGATAGCAATCCAGAGGATTGTCAGCGGATTCTGAACGATCACATCTCCTTTGAAACTGAAGAGGAGGACGAGTGTTCCGAGGAGGGCGATTATTGAGACGGGTGTTAAGTAATGGAGGAACTGCGTCTCAAACCATACCTTCCCTTTGTACTGGAGGATCCATCTTCTGGTGAGATATCCGGCGGCAAGGGGGAGAGCGACATAGACGGCGACCGAGAGGAGGATCGTCTCCCAGGGGATCGGCATCGCAGCGACTCCGAGGAGAAAACCTCCGAGCGGCGCATAGAGGAAGAGCATCAGAAGTGAGTTGATTGCCACCATCACAAGGGTGAGCCCCTGGTTTCCTTTCGCAAGGTATCCCCACATCAGTACCATCGCTGTGCAGGGAGCGATTCCAAGGAGAATACACCCTGCGATATAGCTCTGGTAGAGGTATACCTCACTCCCATCAAGGAGGATCTCGGTTCCCGGCAGGAAGTCGACGAAGAGGTACCCGAGGAAGAATGTGGCGATTGCAAACATCGTGAAGGGCTTAATCACCCAGTTGACAAAGAGGGTAAGGGCGACCGGTTTTGGAGTCTTTGCCGCCTTCATGACCTCACCAAAATCGATCTTCACCATGATCGGGTACATCATGAAGAAGAGGGCGATTGCGATCGGAATTGAGATCTGGTAGACCGAAAAGGAATCAAGGGTGATGGCAACCTCCGGTGCCAGCCTCCCAAGGGCAATTCCGCCGATGATACAGAGCCCCACCCAGAGGGTGAGGTATTTCTCAAAGGCACTCAGTTTTCTGGTCTCCATTACTGTTTACCCACCGTCATGGTTTTCCGTATCTCATCTGCACCCCTTGCACAGGTGAGGATGAGCTGGTTAACAGTCTGCTCATCTGTTGTTCCACACGAACAGGTCGGCTTTTCTGCCATTTCACGCACTTCCGAGGAGTTCTTTTAATTCAGCTACATCGGCAACCCGTCCGGAGATCTTCAGTTCTCCATCAACCATAAGTGCCGGTGTCAACATCACATCCCGCTCCATGATAGCGGTGATATCTTCCACCTTCACAATATCGGCTGGGATGCCGAGTTCAGCGACTGCTTTTTCGACATTCTTTGCAAGCCGTGTGCATTTCATGCATCCGGTTCCAAGGACTTCAATCTTCATCATTGTCACCTCTTTTCTCTATTTGAATTCGTTTCTACTGTACTTGTCATTCTCTTCACCCTATAATAAGCCCATAACCAAATCCGGCGAGGGCTGAGAAGATGATCACAAGGATTGCATAGATAATTGTCTTCTTTATCCCCATTATCCGTGAGATGACGAGGAGTGACGGGAGGCTCACGGTCGGGCCCGAGAGGAGGAGAGCCAGTGCCGGGCCCCCTGCCATCATCCCTGATGTATACCCGAAGGTGGTGCCGATCACCGGCACCTCAAGGAGTGTCGGCATGTAGAGGATGGTGCCGACGAATGAGGCGAGCAGGTTTGACTGCAGTGTGTTCGTCCCAAAGAAGGGTGCGAAGGTCTCCGGAGGGAGGAAGAAGGCGAGCATCCCAAGGGCAAATGTACCGATAAGGAGGATCGGAAAGATCTTCTTTGTGAGATCCCAGGTCTCCCATCCCCACTCTGTCACTTCGTCTCTCTGGAAGAAGTAGATCAAAAGATATGCCACCCCGAGGGTGAGGGCATAGATTACCGGGAACTTGATCCTCCAGTCGATCTGTGCTGTGCCTGTGATCAGGATGCCAGTTAAGAGGATGAAGAAGAGCGGGACGATCCAGCGTGGCCGTCCCTCCTCAGATGCGGGTGCCGGTGGCATCGCCGCCATCTTCTTCCTTGTTGCGTCATCATCTGATCTGAAGAGCGCTGCCATGATCAGGCCGATTGCAATTGCCAGAATAATGGCAAAGATGGCCCGTGCGAGACCGAGATCAAAGCCGAGGACTTTTGCGGTGTACACAATCGCCAGGATGTTGATCGCCGGTCCTGCATAGACGAAGGTGATGGCAGGCCCAATCCCGCCCCCCCGCTTGAAGAGGCCTGCGAACATCGGAAGGATGGTGCAGGAGCAGACGGCAAGGACGGTGCCTGAAACGGACGCGATCCCGTATGCGATAGTTCTGGGCGCATCGGGGCTGAAGTACTTCATGATCGCATCCTTTCTGATGAAGGCGGCGATTGCACCGGCGATGAAGAAGGCCGGGATCAGGCAGGTGACGACATGCTCTGCGAGGTATTCTGCGAGTGTTGTCCATCCCATCATCAGGGAGCCGATGAGGAGATCAATCATGTTCTTCTCCTGATTGTATTATTCGCATACTGCATGGCGTGTCTTTCTCCGGGAGGTGGGGTTTGCCGCTTTCTGTCCGGGATGGATTGGCGGCGTCTCTATTTCAAAAACTCTTGAAATCATATCGGTTGTCAGAAGATAAAAAGACTTTCATTTCAACATATGTTGAAATATTCAGGGTTGGCATCAGCGTTCTTCTCTTCCATACCTGCTCGAAATGCTTATCTGATGGTATTTCATATTCATTTGAAGTATGGCAGGCGTACCGGAAGAAGAGTGTAGTGAAATGGCCGGGTCTGGAAAGGGATCTGGCATATCGCCGGATGTTGAAGCATCCCTCAATACATCAGGCGGAATTCCCGGGCTTGTTTCGCATCTGCCTGTGGATGCAGAAGCCCGGGCCGCCGCCTCTCTCTTCCGTGCACTGGCTGACCCTTTCAGGCTGAAGATCCTCGCCCTGCTCGCGGTACAGCCACTCTGCGTCTGTGTCATCCGCTCGGTTCTTGAAATCTCTGACTCCCGCCTCTCGTACCATCTCTCTATCCTGAAGAAGGCAGGCCTGATCGCAGGCGCACAATCCGGCACCTGGATCATCTACCGGCTGACTGAGGCGGGAGAGCGGGTGAAGGGGATGGTGCCGGGGAAGGATTAATGGTGGTTCCCGGGGTTCGCACCATTGTAGATTCAAGATGAATGCCCCGGTGTTTTCTCCGGATCTGGTTGGAATAATCTGCCGACCCGGGACCGTTGTCCACTGGCATGAATACTGCTGCCCAAAGAGAACTATATCCGTGTGCCCTCCTCGATTATCCTGACATAATCCACAAACATATACTGCTTATATCGTTCTTTCCCGGTAATCTCTTCCAGTATTCCAATATTCTCAAATTTCCCCACGAGAGTGGTTGCAGACTGGCGACTTATTCGTAACGCCTCTGTCACCTGGCCTATCGTGATGATCGGGTGATCAAAGAGTGTATCGATCAGCTTTACCGCATGCACACCGCTGATATTGTTCTCCAGCAACCTTTCAATCAACATCTCCTTGAGCAGGATAATTTTCTTTGCTGTTTCGATCGAGTTATTTGATACGTCAATGACGCCCTGAAGGAAGAAAGCCAGCCATGCTTCCCAATTCCCCTGATACCGGATACCATTAAGGAGTGTATAGTAGTCCTCCCGATATCTCTTCAGGTAATAACTTAGATATAGTAATGGCCTTGCCAGAACACCTTTTGAGCAGAGATAAAACGTGATCAGTAAACGGCCCATTCTTCCGTTACCATCCAGATATGGATGGATTGTTTCCAGTTGGGCATGAATGAGAGCGGCCTTGATCAGCTTCGGCGTTTTATCATCGTTCTGGATAAAACGTTCGAGGTCCTGCATTAATCCCGGGACCTTCTCTGGTGGAGGAGGAACAAATAATGCATCCTGAATTGTCCCTCCCGGTAGACCTATCCAGTTCTGAACATGCCGTAGCTGACCGGGAAGTTTATGCGTTCCCCGTGTTCCGTGAATTAAAAAGCGATGAATCTCATTGATCAGATCCAGAGTGAATGGCGAGAACTCCAGTTTCTCTATACCATGATGAAGTGCTTTTATGTAATTCAATACCTCCTGTATCTCGTTGATGTCATCTTTTGGTCGTATATGGGCTTCGAATTCAAGAACTCCCTGAAGTGATGCCTGTGTTCCCTCGATCTGAGAACTTAACAATGCCTCTTTCTTGATGTACATCGCCACAAAGAGATCAGGGTTTGGGAGTACCTGGGTGACTCCGTCAAGGCGGGCCAGGGCTCCGTCGGCTTTCGATAACAGATAGAGAAGCCCCTCATTGAAAACCAGGTCCTCGGGAGGTAAAGGATGTGGGATAAAGGCTTCATATCCGCCTTTCTGGCGGACGAAAACCCCTGCCCGATTATCGGAATAGTTTCCCATATGTGGTATTTCAATGTGTAATACTATAAAGTGTCTTCTAAGTCAACCTATGTTGACTTAGGCGACTACTGCACTCTCTAACGCAACCAGACCTGACTTACATGCCACAAAGCCATGTAAGTCAATCTATGTTGACTTAGGCGACTCCTCCTCTCCTAAGGTATCATACCTTGAGCTAGAGAAAAGTGATTTCAAAACGCTGAGGGGGAGATTTGAACTCCCGAGAGACAAACGCCTCACGAGGTTTCCAGCCTCGCGCCTTACCGCTAGACTACCTCAGCAAAAGATGCAGTAAACTAATTGTTCCGGGTATTACTTAATCCTGCTCTTCTTCGTCCAGCCACGGGGGTACCTGCCGGGCTCCATCAGGATTGATTTTGGGCGTGCAACAAAGCCGCGTTTCTTCGGCACACATTTATCTGACGGGATACGGGCGGTGCCAAGGCCGATACATTCTCCTGCCTCGGTCATCAGCGCAACTGTATCTCCTTTTGCAAATGTTCCGCAGGAGAGAACACCGGCTCCGGCAAGCTGTGCACCCCGGCATATCGCATCGACGGCGGAATTCCGGACGATAATGGACGGAAGATCAGCTATTGCCCGCTCTACCGGGAGGATCATCTGCTGAAGCGGCTCAAAATCGCCTTCATCTGCTGCGATTTTTGCGTCTGCAAGCTCATGAAGGGTATGTGCATCTGCCTCTCCGAATCCCCCCGAGAGGGTGCGCCGGAGCTCGATCATCTGCCCCCGCACTCCGAGTGCGAGGCCGATATGGACGCAGAGTGTCCTGATATAGGTGCCCGCCTCGCACCGTACCCGGAGGAGGACAAGCCTTCCTTCGATATCCAGCACCTCAATTGCATGGATCGTCCTGATACGGAGCGCCCGCTTCACCGCACTCCGGCGCGGGGGGCGCTGGTAGATCCTGCCACAGAAGCTGCTCGCAACCTCCCTGATCTCATCTTCGGCCACATCGCCATGCAGCTTCAGGAGGCAGATATACTCCTTGTCATGGGCGAGGAGATGCTCTGCGATCTTTGCAGCCTTTCCAAGCATCACGATCAGGATGCCGGAGACCATCGGGTCAAGGGTGCCCCCCTGCCCGGTTTTGACACCGAGGATATCCCGCACCCAGGCGGCAACCTCGTGGCTGGTGGGGCCCGGCGGCTTGTCGATGATGACGATTCCCGACTGGATAGCTGTCAGCTGGTCTCCGGTCATGTTCTCTTCCCACTCAGGTAGGTATTCAGTGCTTCAAGGGTTCCGGCAAGGGATCCATCGCCAACAACCTCCGGTTCCACCCCACCTGTTCTCATCGCGTCTGCGGTGATATCTCCGATTGCAATCGGGATGATATCCTGCTCTATCTCCCAGACTGCCATTAGAAACGAGTTTGCGCTTGTGAAGAGGATCGCATCTGCTCCATCTGTGTCAAGTGGTATCTGTGTCGGAACAAGCCCGTAGCACCGGTACTCATATGCCAGACCCCCGGCATCTTCAATGCCCTGAATGAGGGTGGGATTTGGGACATCGGCACGGGGGATGCCGATCGCCTTCCCCTCAATCCAGTCGCTGAGATAGGGCACAAAGTCGCGGGAATAGTATGTGGGGAGTGTTTCAACAGCCAACCCTTCCTTCTCCAGCATCCGGGCTGTCTGGGGTCCGATTGCGATGATCCGGGCATCTGTTTCGAGCAGCGGGGCTATCCGCTCAGCAGGCAGCGCGCTGGTGAAGAAGATGCAGTCAAAGGCACCACGGTTTGCTTCCAGCACAAATGCCTGTATCTGGTTGTCATAGATATCTGCTGCCAGAGGCGAGACAATCCGGCAGGAATGGCCGTATTCCTCACAGGTACCCCGATCCCTGCCTGCTTTCTCCGGAAGCCTGGTTACCGCGATGATCATTGTTCTCTCTATTGGAACGGATGCATGATATTCTTGTCTTCTCCAATTCAATGATCATCTTCGCATGATGGATGGGATCCTGATCGGAGCGGCAATCGGCGTGGTACTCGGCACCACCAGTGGGTGTACGCCGGGGATCCATTCCAACACGATGGCAGGTATCCTCCTCGGAGTGCATCCGGCACTCCTCGTCCTCTTTGGACCTGCAGTCTTTGCGGCATCTGTGACAGCAACCCTGATCACCCATACCTTCCTTGATGCCGTCCCCTCCACCTTCCTCGGCGTGCCCGATCCCGATACCGCGATTGCGGTACTGCCGGCCCACGATCTCTGTATGAAAGGGCTTGGAGAGGAGGCGGTCAGGATCTCGGCACTTGGATCTGCTGCGGGTGCCGCATTCGGGCTGGTGATCTTCCCGCTCTTCTTTTATCTCCTACCCCCGCTTCAGCCGTACCTGGACTGGTGGATCGGGCTGCTCCTGCTGACGGTAGCCGGGGTGCTTGTGGTCAGATCCGAGGCGCCGGAATGGGCGGCTGTTGTCTTCATCGCATCGGGTATCCTCGGGTCATTCACGCTCGCCTATTCATACCTCTCGTGGCAGGTGCTCCCCGGCGGGAGTCCGCTCCTCCTCCCGCTCTTAACCGGCCTCTTTGGACTGCCGATTCTCCTGAAAGGAGCGACAGGCACAATCCCCGAGCAGATATACCGGGGGATCCGGATGGAGCGGCGGGAGATCGCCGGGGCTGCTGCTGCCGGGACGGTTGCCGGTGCGATCGTCGGATGGATGCCGGGTTTCTCAAATGCAACTGCAAACGCGGTACTTGCCTCATTCATCTCGTATACGCGGCATGGGAGGGGATATATCCTCGCAACTGGTGCGGCGAATACGGCGAATGCATTCCTTGGGATTGCTGCCCTCTATGCACTTTCGCGGGCACGGAACGGGGCAATGGTGGCAATCGCAACAGATGAACTGCCGCCGCTTGCCGGGATCATGCTTGCGGCATGTATAGCTGCGGTGGCGGCGTATCCTCTCACGATTCTGTTCTCAAAAGGTTCCCGGTACCTGGCAGCCCTGAATGTCAGGCGGCTGAATCTCACGGTCATCCTCTTTCTTGTGGCGTTGACCGCAGTTGTGACGGGGCCGTTTGGGCTCCTGATTCTCGCACTTGCAACGACAATCGGGTCGGTGCCGCCGATGGTCTCGGTACAGCGGGTCTTCTGCATGGGGGCGATCATGGTGCCGATCATCTGCTGGTCGGTTCTTGGAATGCCACTCTTTTAGATGAGTCCCGCCAGAATCCCGATATAGGCGAAGTATCCAACAAGGACTGCGAGCGAGATGACGCGGGTTGCCCGCTCGCCTGCATAAATGAGAGGAAGTGCAGCGAGCGAGAAGCCTGCCATCACCAGGAGATCGCCGGTATCTGCAATCGGAATGGGAATGATCAGGGCGATGATTCCCATCACGAAGAGGAGGTTGAAGATGTTGCTCCCAAGCAGGTTTCCAACCGATATTCCGGGCTCACCTTTCAGAATCGCGGCGGCTGACGTGGCAAGTTCGGGGAGCGAGGTGCCGATGGCAACGATGGTCATCCCGATCACAAAAGCAGAGATTCCAAGGGTGGTGGCGATTCCGACTGCGGAGGTGACAACAAGCTGTGCGCCGATGATGACTGCGAGAATCCCGCCTGCTGTCAGGATGTAGTCGAGGCTGCCTTTTGCTCTTATGGGCAGTGTTCCCTCTGCTCTCCCCTCCTTCCAGAGTGTTCTGAGGATCAGGATGAACGCAATCAGGAAAATAACTCCTGCTGGTGCGGAGAGGGTTCCAAACCATGCAACGCCGATGAAGAGTGCGGTTGCGGCAAGCATCAGCAGAGCCTGCTTCTTCACCCCGCTGTTTGCCGGATGGTGCCGGTTAAGTGCATGGGGATTGAGCAACCCGCAGATCGCCAGTACAAGTGCGATATTGGCGATGTTGCTCCCGATGATGTTTCCGGTTGCAATTCCGGGGTTGCCGGTCAGACCGGCATTTATGCTGACGACGAACTCTGGGAGCGAGGTTCCAAACGCGACAACGGTGAACCCGATGAGTGATGGGGTGATCCCAAAGCGTGAGGCAAGCCCGCTCCCCCCTCCGACAAAGAGGTCCGCACCCTTTACCAGGAGAATGATGCCGACGAGAAAGAGTGCTGCCTCGATGATCATACCCAAAGATTCGGTCGCCGGATATATAGGTGCTGAGGTATCATCACTTCTGCAATGACGGAGTACTGGTGCGGGAGCACAGATGATGGGGGAGCCCTTGTACCCTGTGTGGGATCTGCTGCCGAGCTGTTGGCAAGGGTGGAGTCTTTAAAGATCAATATGCAGGTGTTTCGCCCTCTCACGGTTGATCTGATCGAAGGGAGTGGAGTCTTCTCTGATCGTGCTGACTATCTCAGGCGGCTCCGCGAGGTCACCGCTCTCCAGGTACAGGGGGTGATCGAGGCTGCGGCATCAGGCAAGGATGCCGAACTTCTCCAGATGGTCAGGATGCTTGACCAGATGGATGAGGTGATCAATCTCCTCTCAGAGCGGCTGGTTGAATGGTATCAGGTGACGAACCCGGCGTTCTCGCAGAAGGGGAGGCAGGGTTCGGTGAAACGGGTCCTCCCGAAGATCAAACGAAGCAGATCCCGTCCACTCCGGGGGATGGCTGATGAGCTTGAAGGGCTGATCACCGCCCGGACATCACTTGCCGCTGATGTCTCGCGTCTGGCGGCGCAGGTGATCCCAAACACGAGCGAGCTTGTCGGCGGCCTTGTTGCCGCACGAGTCATGGCCCGTGCCGGGGGACTTGAGAAGCTTGCCCGGATGCCCGGCAGTTCTGTGCAGGTGATTGGTGCCGAGGCCGCCCTCTTCTCACATATCCGGGGTAACTCGCCCTCGCCGAAGCATGGGATCATCTTCCAGCACCGGCGGGTGCATAACGCCCCACGGGAGGTCAGGGGGCGGGTGGCACGGGTGCTTGCGGCGAAACTTGCGATCGCGGCCCGGATTGACTTCTATCGTGGCGAGGCGGATCCCGGCTTCCTCTCCTCGTCACAGGCGTTGATCGATGGTGTCACGGGAGGTGGATCAGAATGATCAGAATCGATGGACAGATCATCTCGCCGGGTGCGGGCGGGGTCTATAATGAACGGATGGTGAAAGGGTACCGGGTCTGGGATCCCTACCGCTCAAAGCTTGCCGCCCTCTGTATGCTGGATGAGTCTGTGGATCTTGCGGCAGATATGAAGGTTCTCTATCTGGGTGCTGCAAATGGGACGACGGTGTCACATGTTGCTGATTATGTGGATTGTGTGTATGCGGTCGAGTTTGCTCCCCGCCCCCTCCGGGATCTGCTGGTTGTTGCAGAGAAACGGAAGAATATTGTTCCGATCGCAGGCGATGCAACCCGGCCTGATAGGTATGCGCCGTTTCTCGAAGAGGTTGACCTGCTGTACCAGGATGTTGCCCAGCCCGATCAGGCGGGGATCCTGATTAAGCACCTGCCTTTTTTGAAGCACGGGGCCGGGATCGATGGTGGTATGACGGCGATTCTGATGCTGAAGACGAGGTCGGTTGATATCAGGAGAACGCCTGAAGAGGTCTTTGCGGAGACGATCGAGCGGCTGACGGATGCGGATTTGTCTATCCTGAACACCTGCTGGCTTGAGCCATATCACCATGACCATGCGGCGATTGTGTGTGGTGTTGGGGAGAGGTGACGCCGGAGGGTTGTGGTGAGCCGCTCCTCTCGCCCTTACCTCTTATTTCTGTTGTTTGATCTCTTGTAAAAGCCTGTGATGCTCTTTTAGCCCATTTGTAAGGTTTCTGATTGCTTCTTCTCTTGTAGTGCCCTGATCAGCGACGTGAGTACGATGATCGATGGCTACGAAAAAGTTGCCTTCCCTGTGAATGGTGATCCGGGTTTTCATGTTCTTCCGGTAGTCCTAATTGTTCCTTTTCAGGGCTATTTGCATTGTATTTCTTGTTTTTGAGTTGAAATATCGTCGAAAGCATGTGGTTTATCACCGGGTTGCTTTTCTGGCAATAAACTCTATGTGAGTTTATGATGGTGGTGAAGAGCCGGATACTGCCCTACTCAGCCCTGCCCTGCCCGGTCTCCCTCTGCTCCATCCACTCTTGCATTATATGCCTGCAATCCGGGCAATCTCCGGGTGAAAGGCTCATCGCCCCCATCGCCCTCATCGATACGCTAATAATAGAGCTGATGCAAGAGAATGGATTACAAGCAAACAGGACTGTCTGCCAATGCCTCGCTACGTCTTCTTCAATCCCTTCTCCATTCTGATGCTGATCATCCTCTTCGCAGCCCTTATCCTCCTTATTCCGTTTGTTCTCCTCGGCTTTGTGGGGGGTGCCTTAACGAACCTCGGGTTCTCATGGTTCCAGGCGATCGGGCTCCTCCTGCTGATCCTGATCGGGAGCCTGGTGAATATCCCGGTGACAGGGATCAGGGAAGAGGTGTCTGCGCCGGTGGAGCGTCCTGAAGGGCGCCAGTTTGCCCCGTCACTCTATGATGAAATGTACAAGGTACAGCCGCCGGCCAAAATAACGCAGGTGGCGGTGAATCTTGGCGGTGCAGTGATCCCGGTCCTGATATCGGTGTATCTCCTCTTTCACGCCCTTGTCGGGATGGCTGATGCCCGGCTCTTTACTCTCGCCTGTGTGGGGGCACTGGTTGTTACTATCGTGGTGAACCGGTATGCCCGGCTCATTCCGGGTGTCGGGATAGGGACGCCGTTCTTCATCCCGCCGCTTGCTGCGCTCGTCTGCGGGATTCTGCTTGCCGGTGGCTTTGGGCTGAATGCTGCCATCATTGCATATGTGAGCGGCACAATCGGAACGCTTGTCGGGGCAGATCTCTTAAATCTCAGAAAGATCGGGTCCCTTGGTGCGCCAATCGTCTCGATCGGGGGTGCCGGGACCTTTGACGGGATTTTTCTGTCTGGGATTATCGCGGCGTTTCTGGCATGATGTCTTTCAAGTAATTATTGCTTGATGGATTTGGATATTTGTCTTCTTTTTTACAAAACTTTATGGAAAATCTTAATCTATTATGGTCTCTTATAAATCAATATGGCACAAGGGATGACTACTATAGAGATCTCACGATCTGATAAAACGAAGCTTGATAAACTCCGTCGCTATCCAAAAGAACCCTATCGTCTGGTTATTCACCGTCTTCTTGAAGTGGCGGAGGATACCGAACCTCTTACTGATGAGGAGATTGCCGAGATACGGGAGTCTCTGGAAGAGATCGAAAGAGGTGAGTATGTTACACACGAGGAACTGAAGCGGGATCTGGGGCTTGAGTGATTTAGGGTGGTTTTTACTCTTCGTTATTCAAAAAAAGCTCAGAAAGCTATTAAAAAAGTGTCTGCAACGGATGCACATCGGATAGTAGGGGCTCTTGAAGATCTTTCAGAGGAGGAAAGGCCGGAATTTTTTGTGAAACGTCTTACTGACTCTCCATTATATTCTCTTCGTGTTGGTTCATATCGAGTGATTTTGTCAATCAGCCATGAGCAATATGTTATATTGACAGTAAAACTAGCTCATAGGCGAAATGCCTATCATGATCTTTAATCTGTGATCGTTCTTTCTTTGTAACGGTTGAGATGTATTTCAGTGCTTTGTCACTGAATACTATCTCATACATCCGGAAAAGCCTCGTCAATTGAGCGGTACGTACCTCGCTTATCAACTGCCTTTAAATGATTCAGTACTTTCTCAACATCCCAGTTTTCATCATCTTCAGATACCTGAAGTGCCTGATCTGCCATATCAGAAATAAGGGAATCATATGTCTGGTTGCCTTTGCGCAATTTTGAGAGTTTCATCCTGGTTTCACGGCTTATTGATAGTGTTGTTCTGGTGCTATCAGATGCCATACCTTATCATTGATGGTGAGACATCGTTTTAGTTTTGCTGCCTGCTCTCTGACTGGCTGAGAAAGTGTTTGCAATCCCTGCTCTTTAATGCCTCTTATGTTTCTCGCTTAGGCTTTGGGAGCGATTCGCTTTTTTTTAACTCTTGCATTTCTTTAGTATCATCCTCTCTATCTCCTTAAATGATCATCTCTGTATAAACTCATATATGGTTTATAGGCTATCGGCGGGATAGATTCATGGGGTGTAGATTCACTCTTCTATTAAGCTGTATTTACCTATTTCAGGAAAAATAAGAAGGAATTCTGAGAAATTTTAAGAGATTAGGGGTGGAAAAAACAGTTTTGGAGTTTAACAATGGAGAGGTGTGGTTAAGGCTGAATTACCATTATTCAAGCAGGAATCTGAAAGAAAAGAGAAAATAGTCCGGAGCAGATTCGAACTGCTGTCGGGGGATCCAGAGTCCCCCATGATTGACCGCTACACTACCGGACTGATGTGCCATAATATGTGAATCCTGATGATTAATGAACCTGACGGAAATCACGAGGACGTTTTGCGTCTTCATGGAGGTGTTTATTGGCAGAGATCCCGTATCCACGCATCAGAATGGATCCAAAAATGTAACCAATAAGGGTTAGATCCCCTCTCCTCTCCGGCATCCCCGGCATGCGGCACAGACAATTTTCACCGGCCGGATCAAAGTTCCTTCTCCGCAGAACGGAGGTATGTCCGCAACGTCTCTCTTATAATAGATGTGCGGGACAAGCGAGATATGGGTGTATGCTCCAATCGGCACGCCGACTGCGTCTGCAATATACTGCTGGAGGCGTGCCAGTGCATACATATTTGCACCTGCTGCCGAGAGCATGTCGTTTGACCGGAAGACGACCTTCATATCAAGGAGCTGGGTATGCTCTTTCTCCTTCTCTTCTTCATTCTCCTCTTCCTTCCGGATGATACACTGGATGAGCTGGAGGCAGGGGCAGTCGTCAAGACTCTCGTCGATAGCAGGGTTCCAGGTGACGGCGACTGCCCGTCTGCTCACGGGTTCGTCCCTGAGCTTCTTTATTATATAGGCGATCTGGTCAGCATGGATCTCGGCTTCATGGAGTTTGAGCCCCTGCCCCCAGTCGAAGAGACGGGAATGGTAGTCATACTCAAAGACGGCATCAGATCCATTGATCAGATCGTCGGCATAACAGTCGATAAAAGCCTTTTTGAATCGTGAATGGGCACTTGCCATCGGCTCTGATAGTGGATTCTCAACCCGGAGTGCAATTTCGTCGGTCTCAAGCGTCTCCTCATCGTTCTCGGTTCTTCGCTCTCTCCCTCTCTCAAGGATGTGTTTGATGATGAGTTCGTGGGCACGGCCAAGGCTTGCTGCACGGATGATCTTCATGATCATACTAATGGTGCAGGGGGTAGATAGTAATAGTGCGAAGAGGTGAGAGTGGGGGTGAATCCGGGGTGGAATCCGGGGGGTGGTATAGGTGTGTCAGCGCCCTTTTCTATCGGGGTAGAAGGATGATCTGATTGTGTAGAGATCCTGGAGATCAAAGTCATCAGATCTTACGACTCCTCCTGATCGCCAGCACCCTGTTTTTCAATTTCGTTTCTCAGAAATGGGCTCGACCACAAAGGATATATTAAGTCTACATCTAATAAGGAAGCATATTCCGTTGATCGGAGTATGCAGCACGTTGAAACCGATTTCGGCATCTGTCGAAGGTCTTCATCTGTGCATGTAAGGTAATTGAATTGTTCAAATTGAACAAAAGGAGGAAATGATTTAATGACTAAAAGATTAACGATCGCACTTATTGCGTTCCTTGCACTCGCTATGGTTGTAGTGCTCCCGGCAGCGGCAAATACTGTCGTACCAGCTGGTGAGACTGTCTTCCGTGGTGAGGAAGGAATCAATATTGCTGCTGGAATGCCAGCACCTGGAACCCTTGCTTGGTTCGCATCAGGATCCACTCCGGGTGTAGATGCACCATCAAAGACGGTGAGTGTAGCTAACCCGACGAACTTCTATGTAGATCCCTCGATGGAAGTCGGTGCATGGTACGATAATGCTGGCGCCTTTGCTGCAGCAGCAATCCTCGTTGCAGACCCGTCAATTGACATTCAGATCCGTAGAGGAACCAGCATTGTCAATGATAAGACCATCATTCGTGGAGAACCAATTAATTTCAGGATTGTTTCGAACCTTGATGCATTCACAGCTCGTGGCGCTCCCGCTGCAGCTCCAGCAACAATCTATGTCACGGATCCAAACGGAAACGTGTATACTTCACTTATAAGTACCGCAGCAGGTAACCCATTAATTGATCTGAGTGACGGTGTTGCCAATGCCAACACACAGATTAACAATAATCCATTTGTTGTTGAGCAAAATGAGGTTGCTCCTGGAGCGCAGTTTAACTGGGATACAGCAGCTGCCCCATATTCTCGTGGTACTTATACAATCAAAGTAGATTGTAATGAAAACTCCATGAACGACAACTATGATGTTGTCGGCAAGACTGTTTCAAAGAGCTACTCTCTTACAATTGCCGATGATGATCTTACCATCACCTCGAACATGGATACCGTTGTCAGAAACAACGACTTTGCTATCACAATTGAGGGTCGCCCCAGCACAAACTACGTTCTCTGGGTGAAAGGAACCTCAACACTCACTGCAGCTGAAACTCCGCAGATCAAATCCGGTCAGCAGGGTGTCAGTTTAGATGCGGGTCTTGGATCTGCTGGTCGCAATGCTGGTACATACTTATTCACTGCAGCTCAGACAGTCGCCGCTGACACTCCATGGGGTGTAGTTGTAAACTCTCCATTCTATGCAATGGTTGGAACAAACTCTGCAGGAAAGAGAACAGTTGGTTTCTCAACAACGCAGACTACGAAAGACCAGAGCTTTACCATCCGAACCGATCTCTATGCAGCACCCGGTCCATCCGGTGACTACGATGAAGTAAAGGTTCGTGTCGAAAAGGGCGATGTTACCATCACCGCCTCAGGTGACAAGAGCTACTATATCGGCGAAGAAGTGACCTTATCAGGTACAAACACTGATTCAGCCAATGTCTTCCTCTTCATCACCGGTCCAAACCTCGCCAACAATGGTGCACAGCTGACAAACCCGGCAGTTGCCGTTGTTGATGGTGTTGGTGGAACTGGTATTAACTTCATCCAGCGAAATGTGAAGGGTGACGACACATGGGAGTACAAGTGGGATACATCCGGACTTGCACTTGATGCCGGTACCTACACAATTTACGCTGTTGCAGACTCAAGAGACAAGAACAACCTTGCAAACAACAAGTACGAAACTGTTTCTGTTGTTATCCGCAAGGGTTTTGTTTCAGCAACTGCCTCGCAGTCTTCTGTTGCAAAGGGTGACAAGTTCTATATCCGTGGTAATGCAGAAGGCAACCCCTCACCAGGTGTTGCTATCTGGGTCCTTGGACGCAACTTCTATGCCCGCGACACTCAGACTGTCGAAGATGACTCCAGCTTCGAATATGAAGTAACTGGTGCAGTTACACAGGGTATGGCATCCGGCCAGTACTTTGTCGTTGTGCAGCACCCGATGGGCAACAACCGCTTTGATGTTGTTGCAGATGCTATCTCAGTCCCAGGAAATATCTATGCAACGATGCTCGGAATTGTTCCAGCAGCAGGTATTGCATCCACTGACTACTTCCCGGTCGTTGGTCCAGGACGTCTTCAGGGATCAGACGCAGCAGAAGCGCTTATCCAGCTTCTGAACAATCCGAATGTCGATGACACCTACACCAAGATGACCTTCCTCGTTGAAGAGCCATGGATCAGAATTGATTCTATCGGCGACAAGACCGTTGGATCAACATTCACGATCACCGGAACCACAAATCTTGGTGTTGACAACGATCTCCTCGTTGAAGTCACCTCCTCTGCATTCCAGCCAACCGAGAAGACCCAGGCAACTGGATTCTCAGGCGCATCCGGAACTGTAAAGGTTATAAAGGGTGACGCAGGTGCCAACATCTGGTCATTCGAAGTTGATGCCTCCGCTTTCGAGGCAGACGAGTACATCGTCAACGTTGAATCGATCGAAGCAGATGCATCATCCACCGCCAACTTCAATGTTCTTGAAGCTGTTCCGGTAACCCAGCCACCTGCAACCCAGCCACCGGCAACCCAGCCACCGGCAACTACACCACCAACCGAAGTTCCGGCAACCCCGGCATCACCCGGATTTGGTGCACTTGTAGCGATTGCAGGTCTTGGTGCGGTAGCGTTCCTCGTTCTTCGCAGGGACTAAACCCAACCAACCCTAATTTTTCTTTTTCTTTGCCATCGCAAAACAGATGAGCGGTAGCTCTTCTCCTATCGGAAATACTATCCGAATAGAAAAGAGAAAACTACACGCTGATATTCTTATGAAAGCTTCAAAACAGATCACTCTAAGGGAGGATGTTTTAGAAGATCTCCTCCGTCTGCGAAAATCAGGAATGACGCTCTCCGGGGTTATTGAAGAACTGATTGAGCACGAAAAGAAACGGCGTCTTGTTGATGATATCAGAAGGATTCAGGAGAGAGAAGAGCTTCTGGAGCTGTTCTAGTTCGGCTGCTGTAGTATAAGGCAGGCTATTCAACAGGAATTGGCCTACCAAGCTTTCTCGCAACGTCAATATAGCCTGCTATTGCCTCCTCGATATGACTCAATGCCTCTTCCCAGGTGGTTCCCTCACTAATACATCCGGGAAGGAGGGGTACTGTTACGGTATAACCTCCGTCTTCATTTTTCTCCATGAGTACGGTATAGCGAAGATGTGTCTCTGGCATACTACAATCCAACTCTCCTGATTGAAACATTACATCCAGCACTATAAAGCCATTATGGCAATGCCGGATTATTCCCTCGCCCTTATCATCAACTCTTTCCCAACCCCTCACCCTCCTCCCCCGGCAACCCTTATCCCTCCCGCCAACCAGATCCTCTTATCATATGCTGGCTCCTGCCGGAACGATTCAAAAAAGGTAGTGTGATCTATGGTTCGTCTCTCTGGAAAAGTGCTTGATATCGAATACCGGGGCATCCTCCTGAACCGGGATGATGCCCGTGCCATCGGCGTCCTGGACGGGGATCGCGTCGAGGTGATCAATGAAGAGAAGAAGACCGCCGCCCAGGCATTCGTAACAACGACTGCAACCATGTTCCCCCAGGGGACAGCCGGTGTCTATCAGGTGACGAACCGGAAACTCAGGCTTGAAGGTTCTGAGCCACTCGAGATCCGGGCTGTCGGCCGGCCATCCTCGATTGACTTCATCAAGAAGAAGATGGACGGTGGCAAACTCTCGATGGAAGAGACCATGTCGATCGTCGGGGAGATTGTTGATGACACCCTCTCTCCAGGCGAGATCAGTGCATACCTTGTCGGCACCTATATCAACGGCCTCGATATGGATGAGATCGAATACCTCACCCGCTCAACCGTCCAGACTGGTGAAAAACTCTCCTTTGCCTCGCACCCGATCGTCGACAAGCACTCTATCGGCGGTGTTCCCGGCAACAAGATCACCCTTCTTGTGGTCCCGATCATCATGGCAGCAGGATTAAAATGCCCAAAAACCAGCTCGCGGGCGATCACCGGCGCAGGCGGGACAGCTGACCTGATGGAAGCTATTGCCCCGGTTGCCTTCACCGGATCTGAACTCCAGGAGATGACCGAGAAAGTCGGTGGTGCCATCGTCTGGGGGGGTGCGACAAACATCGCCCCTGCAGATGATAAGATCATCCTCTATGAATACCCGCTCAAGATCGATCCGCATGGCCAGATGCTCGCCTCGGTGATGGCGAAGAAGTTCGCAGTCGGCGCTGATCTCGTTGTCATCGACATCCCGGTCGGAAGAGATGCAAAAGTCACCACCATCGAGGAAGGGCGGAAGCTCGCCCGCGACTTCATGGAGCTTGGGGATCGGCTTGGCATGAAAGTCGAGTGCGCACTCACTTATGGTGAGACTCCTATCGGCCATTCTCTCGGCGTCAATCTTGAAGTGGCGGAAGCTCTCTCCATCTTGAAAGGTGGCTCCAAGCCCGACTCCCTCCTCCAGAAGAGCGCTGCAATTGCAGGGATCGCTCTTGAGATGGCGGGCAAGGCGCAGTATGGCAGTGGAACAGAGGCGGCGCTTGATCTCCTCTCATCCGGGAAAGCCGATCAGATGATGCAGAAGGTGATCGAGATCCAGGGGGGGGATCCCGCTGTGACGGCTGAAGATCTGCCACCGGGTGATCACTCCTTCACCATCAATGCCCCTGAAACCGGGTACGTGGTCGAGATGAATAACCGGGCGCTGATCACGATTGCGCGGGCAGCTGGCGCCCCACACGATCATGGTGCCGGGATCAGGTTCCATAAGAAACAGGGTCAGCACGTGAAGAAGGGAGACCCAATCTTCACCATCTATGCAGACCGGGGATGGCGGCTCCAGAAGGCACTCGAAGAAGGCCGCCGGCTCATGCCGATAGCTGTTGAAGGAATGCTGATCGACCGGGTGCCGGGGAACCACTGGCGAACACCGATGCACTAATAGGTGAGAACACAATAATTACCTGTATATGCGTGCTATGCGTTTTTTGCTCAGTCTCATCCTGCTTCTGGCCCTTGCTTCGACAGCACAGGCAGTCGTCACCCTCAACATCTATGTCGAGGATTCTGAAGGATACCGGATTCCGGATGCGGCTGTCTATGTGAGCGAGAGTTATATCGGGAGCACCAGCTCCACCGGCTATATCTCCTACACTCACCCTGGAACAGAAAGCTTCATACTCAGGGTGACAAAAAGCGGGTACGAGAGCCGTTCTGTAACTGTCCAGCGATCCGAGACGACCCGCACTGTCACCCTCACCCGGAGCTCAGCGGTGCTGACGGTGCTCGTCTATGATGAGAATATCGCCCCTCTCAGAAATGCGATCGTGAGGGCCGTGGGGCCGTCATCAGAGAAGACTGAACAGTCAGGATCAAATGGAAAAGCGATCTTCACCCTTGCCGACGGGGAGACCTACCAGATCTTCATCTCCGCCCTCGATTATCGGGATGCAGAGACCCAGGTACAGCTGTCCGGAGTATCCCGTGAGATCTCGGTTGTGATGGAGCGGGGAGACCGGTTTGCATTCCGGATCACCGATGAGAAGACCGGGAGTCCCATTCAGGGGGCAGAGATCACCGTTGATGGCATTGTCCGTGGCACGACACGGGATGATGGTATCTTCTCCTACAATCTCAGGAAAGGCTATGAATACCTGATAGAAGTGAAAAAACCCGAATACCGCCCGTACTCGATACGGCAGTATATCACCGGCGATCAGCAGGTTCTCTCGATTGTACTCTCCAAAGACTACCACTCACCCTTCGTCTCGGTCTTTGATCCTGGTAAGAAAGTGGTTGAGGGGGCAGATGTCTATCTGGACGGCACTCTGCTTGGGAAGACCGATGGGTACGGGAGGGCATCTCTTGGGAGTCTCACTGCCGGAACCTACCTCCTTGAGATCAGAAAGAGTGGATTCGAATCATATAGCCGTGAGATCACCATCTCGGACGGATCAATCGATTTTGCCGTGGATCTCTCCTATTCGTCGGTGCCGGTCAGGGTGCTTGTTGCGGATGCCTCTCACTCGGTCATCTCCGGAGCAACTGTCTCTGCTGGTGGCGTTGTCCAGGGAACAACTGACGAATCCGGGCTTATCTTCATAACCCTTCAGCCCGGCTCGGAATATCTCCTCTCTGCATCAAAAGACGGATACCATGGTGGAAGCGCAAAAATCGTCGTGCCGGTGGATGGACAGCAGGAATCTGTTACCATCACCCTTGAATCACAGATAAATCCTGTTGTAATCGGTGGCATCGTGCTGGTGCTGATCATCATTGCGGGGGGTGCTTATCTCATCAGGATGAGAATGCAGAAGGGAAAGCAGATTAAAAAATTCAAAAGCTGGTAACCTTAGCTGGTAACCTTATACACTCAATAAATCTCTTTTTCACAAACAGGTTTAAAATCACAAATTATTAAATACCGGAATTGGTGACTCTATGATATGAACGTACTGTCCCGGCTGCTCATTCTTCTTCTCATCATTGCAGCAGCCGGAGCAGTTCCGGCAGCAGCCCTGCTTCCGGATGAGATCATCATCACAACCGATACGGAGTGGCTGGTGGCGGGATTGGGAACACCTGCAACACTGACAGCAGTGGTCTATAACCAGAGTGTTCCGCTCCCCGGTGTTTTGCTCACCTTCTCACTCCCCGATCCTGATTTCGGATCTCTCTCAAATCCCTCCCCCACAACCGATGGTGCTGGGAAGGGTGGTGTCTCTTACCTCCCAGGTACAAAAAGCGGGGATGCCACCATCAGGGTTCAAGCCTGGTATCCGGCAGGTGATGAGATGGAGGCAATCGAAACTCAATTCACCCAGCCTATCGATCATGGAGAACCAGTGGCAATTGACTCTGTCTCCTATTCTCAGGAGGCGAGTGTTGGCTCAACCGTGCCGATCTCCATTCTTCTGATAGATGCCTATGGGAATCCTGTTGATAACCGGAGGGAGACGGCACTATCGCTCCCTCCTGAGCAGGTGACACTGACGGTCACCTCACCCGGAGGGAACGCAGTTTTCCTGCATGCGGGTGAAACCAGCGCAACCGTCTCTGTCCCGGTAGATGCAGAGGGATTTGTGAGTACACGTCTCCAACTCGAAACAGAACCAGTTGTTCATGCCATCCTGATCGATCCCTCCCCATCACTTATTCCCTCCCGGTGGATTGCTATCACCGCAATTGCTGATGGGATCCCGCACGCTATCGTACGTGCTCCTTCCACATCTCCCCTCTATGCTCCGGCAGATGGGGCGTCGAAGATCAATCTCTACTATACATTCTATGATGAATATGGAAACCCTGCAGGAAACCGATCCATTCAGTTCACTGCAACCACCGGCACCGGAACAACTACTGCATTGTATTCCACAAGCAGTGCCGGTGAGATCCATATCAGCTATGGCCCGGTTGTCACCGTCGGGGAGGTGACGATCACCTGCACTGCCGTTGATAACGAAGCTGTCTATGATACCGTGGTTCTTCAGTTCTACCATACCGAGCCGGTGGCGATGCTCCTCACCGCAAATCCCCAGGTGATACCAAGCGCGGATGTGAACTCCGGCATTACGGCCGATATCCGGGCAAAGGTGATCGATGCACGGGGGAACCCTGTTCCCGGCGAGCGGGTCAGCTTCTCTCTCCAGTCGGTTGATTCTGGCGACTATATCACCACAAGCAATGCATCACTGGATGGAACAGACGCAGTCACAAACGAAGACGGCCTTGCGATCGTGCGCTTCTCCCCCGCAGGATTCACAACAGATCCGGATCACCCCGGGTATAGTAAGAATGCAACCGGCACCGCCATCATAGCAGCAGACTGGGAAGGTGAGGAGAAGACGGTCTTGGTTATCTGGAAGAACTATCCCTTCCTGAGCATCAGCACCAGGGTCGAACCGGAGACGGTTGCCGTGAATGAGACGATCAATGTGACAGTCACAATCATCGGTGACGGGTGGGCGCTCCAGCCCGATCCAGTCGATGTGGTGCTTGTCATCGATACGTCAGGCAGTATGACCGACAGCATGGAGGGAACTGATGGATCGTCGAACCGGATGGAAGCTGCCAGAAATGCAGCGAAAGAATTCGTCTCACAGATGGATCTCGAATCCGGGAGAGACCGTGTCGCGGTTGTATCCTTCTCCTCCACCGCCACTCTCCTCCAGCCACTCACCGATGATCCGGCTACCATGAACGCCACAATCGATGGCCTGACAGCGAACGGCGCAACCATTATGCGGCGGGGATATTACGAAGGTATCCGGCACCTGAAAGAGGAAGGACGTCCCGGAGCAGTGAAGGCGGTGATCCTGATGGGGGATGGGGACTGGAACCTCCATGGTTCTCCATTAGCAAAAGGGATCGGTTTCCCGGATACCTCTTTAGATAAATCTGTCTATGAGCAAAGTTATGAAACGACCTATGGAATCGCCCCTTCAGCATACCCATGGAGCGGATCGGTGTATTCATTCAGCCCCGGTGAGTGTGCGGTACGAACAACACGTTCTGGCACAACTACCTATTCTGAGGGTTATGAATGGTATAACGATCTCCCGGATCCTAAAGGTACACTGGACGCAGAGCGGTGGTGGGAACGCCGGTATGACGTAAATAAATGGATTCAGGGCTCCGTCTCCCTTGACGGGCAGCATACCAACCAGAACATGTCAGTCTATGCGATGAGTGGCACCCCGAATGAACAGGTGCGGGTGTATACCATCGGATTTGCCGGGACCCTCAACCAGAGGGTGGTGCAGGATATCACCACTCTCTCGGAAGCAACAGGCGGGAGCTATATCTGGGCAGGAGATGAAGAGGATTTAACAGCTGTCTATACACAGATTGCAGGTGAGCTGATCACCGAAGCCGGGGTAAACACCACGCTTCATCTCTCTCATGACAATATCGTGATTAACATGACCGTTTTCCAGGGAGGCGATCTCTTTGAGTATGTTCCAGAGACACTGGTATCGCACTATAATACGAAAGGAGACGAGATCATATGGGTTGAAGGCTACCCGCGAAATATCGATCAGACCAACGACTGGCTTGGGATCACTCCGCCAGCCGAAAATGCCCCTGCATACACCCTCTCCTTTGATATCGGCACCATCTATCTCTATGATCTCTGGAAAGCAGAATACCGGCTCCGCCTCTTAAAAGATGGAACCTTCGAACTTTTTGGTCCTACCACATCGGTCAATTTCGAAGGAGACACCCTTACCCTCCCGACAACCCTCATCAGCGTCATACCGCCGATAGACGTCATCGGGCTGGATCAGCCTGTACTTGAGATGAAGAATCTCAGGTCGACCGCGCCCGGTCCCGTGACTGATATCCTCCCTATTGCCTGGGATCTCAACTATAGCGGGACTGGAAGGGTAACACAAGAGATCAGGTATACGGTTGTCGATCCGATGATCTATCAGAGATTCCAGGAGACCGGCCCTTATGAGTGGACGGTGGCGGGTATACTCTATTCAGATTATGGCCCCATGGTCTCCCAAAACCAACAGTACTCAATCGATGTATCAGGACTCTCAGGCAAATGTCTGGTGAAGGTGTACGCACGGGCAGATGGCTCTCCTGACAGCGACATTGAGATGATGGTGGAGATCGGCCGTGATTTTGATCAGGCATATATCAGAATCGAGTGATCGCCCCGGACACACTGAAAAATGAACGGATCCACCGGGAATCGAACCCGGGTCCTTGGGTTCGAAGCCCAAGAGGATATCCTCTACCCCATAGATCCAGATTGCTATATAGTATATGCAGAAATCCTATTTCAATGCAGAGGGACATCCACCCCCTGCTCCACCCGTGAGTGCTAAAACAATCTCCCGGAGTTCTCTTTTACCTCATCAATTATTCCCCACTCTTTTTCATCTCTTCCGCCGATATGATATCATATGGTGTTATCAGCGGGAGTGATCCGAAACAGGCTTGGTGATGACAGCAGGGACGGCGATCTGGTGATCCGCCCCTTTGACGAGGCCTGCCTCCAGCCCGCCTCCTATGATCTCAGGGTGGCAGAAGAGTCAAATCTCATACGGGGGCAGTGTACGCTGGTTCCGACACTCGAATGGGTGGAGCTGCCTTCCGATATCGCTGCAACCCTCAGGGGCCGCTCTTCCTATGGAAGACGAGGTCTCCTTCTCGGTGCAGGGTATGTCGACCCGGGATTTCGGGGGCAGCTCACCCTCTGCTGCACAAACATGGGTGGAGAGGATATTCTTGTACCCCAAAACACCCGTATCGTCCAGATGATCTTCCATGAAATCAGTGGCGGGGATGAACTCTATTCAGGTCGCTACCAGGACAGCGAGGGTATCGTGCATGCGCGAGACTGACCCTGGAACCGAACGCAAATGCCTTGAAATCCTCAGGATCCTCAGGGATTCACGGGATCCCATGGGTGCAAAACACCTCTCCGAACGGATGGCCGAACAGGGTTTTATCCTCTCTGATCGGGCAGTGCAGTACTATCTCCACCATCTTGACGAACTCGGATTTACCCGGAAGATCGGGAACCGGGGGCGGGTTCTGACGAACCTCGGGATTGCCGAGAGCGAGAGCGCACTTGTCGGGGATCGGATCGGCTTTGTCATCTCACGGCTGGAGAGACTTGCCTTCAGGAGCACGCTTGATCCGGCAACATGCACCGGCGATGTCGCCTACAATCTCTCCTATGTGAGAAACGAGGATCTTGATTCAGTCCGTTCAGCCTTTGATGAGGTAATTTCTGCGGATATCGGTTTCTTTGGAACCTATGCCGAGACCACAAACGATCCACGGGTTCCAAAAGGGCATACTGGTTTCATGACCGTCTGTAGCATCACGATGGATGGTATCTTCCAGCATAACGGCATCCCTGTCAGGATGGCATATGGGGGATGTCTCAACCACAAACAGCACATCCCTCTGGGTTTCAACCACCTCATCGGATATAAGGGCACGACGATCGACCCGCTTCAGCTCTTCCTCTATGCGGAGATGGTCTCGATAGGCAACCTGATCCGGACAGGAGACGGGGTAGCCCTTGCCAATATCAGAAATATTCCGATAACTGCAATGGGGAAAGCTGATGAGATCATGGAGTCTCTCAGGCAGAATGGATTCCATCTCCCGGTTGCCACAGGTTCAGGGATGCTGAATGTCCCAAAAGATCCCTATCAGTCATCCATTGTGATCTACAGTGGGATGAACCTTATCGGCAGGGCATATGAATGTGGTATCAGAATGAAGACGGAGATTGGGGCGGGAACAATACCGATATCCCGTATCCTCTCAGAGTGAAGCGGTGCTACACTCCAAACATGAGCACCTATTTCGTCTCTTCCTGTTCTATATCCAGGTTATCCCGTCATCATCGTCATCGGAACGTTGATCCGTTGATGAACTCCCGCCGATGACCACAAACCTGGAACGGCTCTTCACCTCATCACGCGGCCTTGGTAAATTCTGTTTGTCACGGCCGCCTGCCAGTTCATCTTTCGGGGCAGGCTGTTTTCCAACCCTGATCGATCCCGTTCGACCGATGTATGCGGAATCATCAGGTCTCGTGGTGTTGCTGACACCTACACGCCCTTTTCCGAGCAGCGCATCATCATTTGGCCGTGATGATGCTTTCCTGAGCGTGATCTCTCCTCCCTCGAAGGTGGTGTCGCTTGGACGGGAGAAGTGGGATTTCAGGGCGACTGCCTTTGCCTCAAACGAATCATCCCGTGCACGTACCATTGATGGAAGTGAGAAGGCGCCTTGTGCGGGATCAACTTCATACCGCCCCTTCTCTGTGGGGGCATCCTTCATCCGGATGGCACCGGCATCCATCGAACGGTCATTCGGTTTCACCGGGCCGCCGATCATCGTCTGGCGCGAGATATCTGCTATCTCTTTTGCCTGCCTGCCGGGGAGGGAGATGGTCTTCTCTTTCGCCGCTCCTCCGCGCTCTGGAAGGATCATTCCCTCTTCCTTTGCTGGTGAAACGTCCTCTGGCTGGCCGCTCCACTCCTGCCATCCGGGCGTTTCTGCTGACAGAGGCTCACTGGATTGTTCTTCACGGAAAAACCGTTGACTCTCGTCAGGGATGAACTGTACCTCATCCTCTTCCTCATCCCAGATATCATCTTTCTGGAGAAGTGCTGCACGTTCTGCCCGCTCCCGCCCGATCCTCTCCATCTCTTCTTTCTCCCGCATATACTGCTCCTGCTCTAACCTGAGAGCTTCTTGCCGCATCCTCTCCTCTCGCTCCTCCTCGCGACAGGTATCCCGTATCTCTTTCAACTCATGGATTCGGGGGATATTTTTGATACCGGCGAGGACGATGATCACGCCGACATATTTTGTGCTCAGCACTGGGTAATCGCCGGCACGCATCTCAAGGCCGCTGATACTCCTGTCAATCCATTTCCTGACATTTTGAAATCCTTTCATTGAGAGCTCTTCTGATGGTCCTGCGATCAGGATGAGAGCTTTGTCGGCACTGGTGAGATCGCAGGGAACTGAGATCTCCTGGTAGATCGCCCGCTTTGCAAGCTCCACAACCCGGGATGCCCGGAGATGCCCCTCTTCAAAGTCTGAAAAGTCTCTCTTCAGTCTGTTCAGGAGTGAAAATTTCTGCTTTGGGATCATCTCGGTTGAGTACCCGATGGCGACCATGCCCATGCCTGAGATGGTATTGATCACCTCACCTGCATCCAGAACCACCTCTGCAACCGGCCGTCCTCCCTCGACAAACTCTCCGGCACGGAGCAGCAGTCCGACCCGGCGGGCAATACGTTCATTGAGAAGTTCGTTTCGTTCACGTGGATTCAGTGGTGTGCGGTTGAGGTGCTCGTCATCAATCATCTCATATCCGTCTGATATCTCATCTGCCGCATGATCCCCTCCTCCGGCTTCATTTGTCCGTTCAAGCCTGAGAAGTTCGGTTGCAATCTTTCGGTACCATGTTTCGTTATCAAATATGATACATCCGTCAACAACGAGCTCAATTGCCTCGATCTGATCAGCTGCCGCAGCAGAGATCCGTTTCCCCTCATCCCGCATGGGAAGTGTCAGGATACTGACAACCGGTTCAAAAAATGATTCTCTGATCTTTTCGACAAGCAGGGGGATCGCATCGGCATGCCTGCCCCCAAGCCCGGAGCAGATAATAACCGCATCAATCTCAACGGTGTTGCACTGCTGGATATGCTGGATCATCTCTGCAACATCGAGGATCTCCCCATCGATATGATCCGTGGTATCATCAAGCATGGGAAGAACAATTCGTTGTGTATGAGGAATGAAGTTCAGATCTTTTATGGAGGAGAGATCGGTATCTATTGCAACAGCCAGAACACTGCTGGTTCCACTCCTCCTGTCATGTTCATAGAGAATATCCGTGATCCGTGATCCGGCTCCTCCAAGTCCGATGATAAGTGCTTTCATGTCTGATTAATCCATCAATGCATGGAGCAGCGGAGTGCCGGCGTCCATGATATTAGTTATTCTCATATTATCCCGAAGACATAAAGCCTTTCACTCTATGTTAACCAGACAATCATCTCGGAAACCTACTTTTCCGACCATTTTGCACCGGGATTTTCCTGCTGTGGAAGCGGTATCAGGGCAAAATGATAATGATTATAAGTGTGTGTGTGAAACAACTCACTGAGGTGAATTTACCTTGAGCTATGGAATTGAATTTGTCCCCGGAAACCTCTCTGTCAAACAGGTAGTAAATTACTGCAAACTTGCAGAGACGAAAGATATTGACTATGCCTGGATTACCAACCACTACAACAACAGGCACTGCTACCCGATCCTCGGAGCAATTGCAGCTGCCACCACCGAACTGAAGGTTGGTCCCGGTATTATGAACGCCTTCACCGACACTCCAGCGGCGATGGCATCATTCATTTGTACCTTAAATGAGATCTCAGATGGACGCGCAATTATGGGTATTGGTCCAGGTGACCTGTCAACACTCCCAAAACTTGCAATTGATCCTGCAAAGCCGGTTGCACGCCTGAACGAAGCTGTCACTCAGATTAAAGCCCTCTGCTCCGGCGAAGAAGTCAAGAAGCAGGGTCTTGAGTTCTTTGACTACGATGGTGCAAAACTCACTGGTGTCCAGCTTCCCGGCAAGAAGGGCATCCCGATCTACATCGGCGCACAGGGTCCAAAGGTCCTTGAGCTTGCAGGAACAGTTGGAGACGGTGCACTGATCAACGCATCAAACCCCAAGGACTTCGATGTTGCAATTCCGATCATCAAAGCCGCCAACGAAAAAGTCGGCAAGAAGGGATTCGATATCGGTGCCTACACCGCAATGTCCATTGACATGAGCGAGAAGAAGGCGCGCAATGCAGCAAAGATCGTTGCCGCATTCATCGCCGCAGGCTCGCCCCCGGCACTCCTTGAGCGCCATGGCCTTGACCTGAACAATGTCGCAAAGATTAAAGAGGCACTTGCACGATTCGACTTCAAGGCCGTCGGCGGGCTCGTTGGCGACCCGGAGATCGATGCATTCACCATTGCAGGTACCCCCGACATTGTCAAACAGAAGTGTGAGGACCTGACAAAATCCGGAGTCACTCAGATCATCTTCGGATCCCCACTCGGCCCCGACATGGTTAACTCCATCCGCCTCCTTGGCAAATACGTTGTTTAAAACAGAAAAAATATTCTTTTTTTTTGAAAGCAGATGGGGTACCTCCTCATTCTCATTACATTTGCCGGTAACCCTGTATAGGGTCATGGCTGGTTTTTACCCTTTGGTATGCAGTATATCTCTCATGAAACGGGTCTGGTCTATGAAGAATAGCTATATCAGAATCTCATGAAAAGATATGTACAGATGTTATCAAACGATCCAAAAAGGAACACATATCTACCCCATCCAAAAGAACAACTCTACATTGAACCATCAAATGTCTGTAATCTCCATTGCCGATTCTGTGGATATAAAAAGACGAAACGGCCAAAAACAATAATGTCCACAGATTTCTTCTGTAATGTTATCGATCAGGCAACAGCATTTGGACATACCTCATTTGGCCTGACTCCGATAACTGGTGAAGTCTTCGTTGACCGGGATCTCCTCTCAAAACTTGAGTATATGGAAGATCACTCTGGTGTTGGTCTGTACAGGTTTTATTCAAACTATATCCAGACGAGTGAAGACTTCCATGATTTCCTTTCGGATGTAAAAAAGCTCCATACGCTCACGGTGAGTATCTATGGCCACGATGAAGAGAGCTTCAAAAAAGTAACTGGTGGATCACAGAAGCAGTATGAACACCTGATCCAGAACCTCAGTGGTCTCCTTGACACATACCAGTCACCTGACCGGCAGTACCGGGTAAACCTCACTGTCCGGACCGAGGCGGGCTTTGATTATGATTCCTGGGATAGTGATATCGGCCGTCTTGTCAAAACGGGAAAATCGCTTGGCACCGGTCTTTCAATAATGACCGGACAGTATGACAACTGGGGAGGACTTGTTGATAAAAAGGAATTGGAGGATCTCAATATCACGTTAAAAGATGACATCGATCATACTCGTGATAAAAGCGGACCCTGTTCGATCATTTTTTATAAAACGATTGTCATGGCAGATGGAAGGATCAATGCCTGTGCCTGCCGGGATACTGATGGAACACTGATCATCGGTGATCTGAATCATCAGCGACTTGAGGAGATTTATTCTGTCAACAATCCTCACTACATGGATCTGATTGAAAACCAGATTCAAAATACTTATGATAATGTCTGCAGATATTGCAGTCATCACAAAACAATATATGTTCCTGAGCCTGTCATTTATCCGATCAAGAGGAAAAACAAACAGATAAGCCTTGAAGAATTCTATCGCCACCTGAACAGGTAGTATCTCTTTCATCTTTCTTTCGGCAGTTTTTTCTGTATATCTGAAATATATCAGGTATTGTGACATACTTTTCCCAGCAGACGATCCCATCATCGTCGGGATCGGCGATACTCTACCGGAGGGAGTTCGCAACAGGTATCTCCTCCAGGATCAGTCCGTTCCGGGGAACGCGGGGGATCAACACCGGTGCCTCTCCCCCCACATACCACCATGAGGATCCAACTTGTCCTTTCTGCCGGGCGCAGATCTTCTCATCGACAAAAGGGTTTTCAGATGGAAATTGGATAACAAAAGGTGAGAGCGTGACATTTCCAAACCTCTACCCGTTTGCCGATCGCCATACCGTGACAGTGATCACAGAAGCACACATGGTTAATTCTTTCACCTCGCGCCAGCTCTCTGATGCACTCTTCGGATCAGCCGAATCACTTCTTGATTATCCCGGATATCCATCGATCCACTGGAACTTCCTTCCGTCAGCGGGTGCGAGCATACTCCACCCCCATATGCAGGGAATAGCTGACAGACATCCGGTCAGTCTCTGTGCAGACTACCTTGCGGCATCTGCGCAGTCAGCATCCGGAGATTACTGGGAGATTGTACGGGAAGAAGAAGCAGGCGGTTCCCGCCATCTCTTTGGAGAGGAGGTCTTCTGGTATACAAATCCGGTTCCAATTGGCGAATGTGAGATCCGTGGTATCCTGCCGATCAGGACGATCGAAGATCTCTTCTCGCTCACAGATACTCTTGGGAATGATATCAGGCGGATCATCGATATTTATCATGCTCTTGGTTCATATGCATTTAATATGGGCATTTTTTTCCAGAAAACAGGTTCATCTGGCTATGATGGGATGTGCGCGTTCTGCACCATGATTGCACGCATCAACCCAAACCCGCAATCAATCAGTGATTCTGCGTTTATGGAGCGTATCTGCCGGGAACCTGTGGTTATGACCCTGCCTGAGGATATTCGAAAAATAGCCGGATTATGAATGGATCTTTTCCTTATAGAGTACCTCTGTCGCACAACATCCCCTCACTCTGATCCCCGGCACAGAAGCTTCGCTCGATGTGTGTATCTGATAAAAAAGAAAGAGTATGGTTTTATTCCGGCTTGCTGATCAGCTTTGTCTTGGAGACGCGGACGCCGTCTTTCTTGTGGGGCTTCCTGACAACGCTGTCGCCTGCCTTCTCAAGCTCGCGTGCCTCTTCACAGAGGATAGCTGCGTGGCGCATCATTTCGTGAGCTGAAGTGATAATTGGGATGTACTTCTCCCATTCCTTCGTCATGAAACAGCCCTTTACGGTAACTGCTGCAACACCCTGTGCAACCTCGTATGCGGCACGTGCCTTTGCGAGTGCATAGGGATTTACGAATTCGCCATCGACTGCCTTGTCGGAGGTCATGACGATCTTTGGAAGAACGAGATCTGCTCCCTTCTTGCCTGCTTTCACCTGGTCGATGACTTCATCAAGTGCCACCTGGAGTTTGGTGAATGCACCGGTAAGTGCGAGGACCTTAATGAGGTTTCCATTGAAGTCTGCCATCTCGACAGGGTCAAGGAACTCACGGCGGGCACCGATCATGGAGTCTCCCTTCATGATGATATAGCCGAAGTTGCTTGCCTTCAGTGCATCGAACTGCTCTTTCTTTGATGTGATATCATCGGTGATGACAACAACGGGGATACCTGCCTTTGCAAGTTCCTCGCGTGCACCGGTTGGTCCGGGGAGAATACCGTTTGGCGAGACAACAACACAGAAGTCTGGTGCCCATGCCTTCATGTTGGTGACGACACGGTCGATGTCCTCTGGCTGAAGTTTGGTGCCGGAGGTTGCCATGAAGGTCTGCATGTCTTCACGGTCTGCACGCTCATCGAGGAGCAGCTCGGCCATGACACCGGAGGCGATATTGCCAAGTTTTGCTATGCCTACTTTTACTACCATAGAATTACACCTCTCAAAAAATTTGAGAACACTTCCTTTTTTGATAAAAAGGCATATAAACATTTTGAAACTGCTTTTTCTCTATTGGATGGGATCCTCCCGGTTAAGGTAAACTGTTTAAACTTGTGGTTCAATATAGTACATTAATGAAAGACGGCCTCCTCACTGAGCGGCAGAAAGAAGTACTCAGGTACAGAAAACAGGGAATGACGCAGCAGCAGATCGCAGATCTGATCAATACTTCAAAAGCAAATGTCTGCACCATCGAGAAGTCGGCAACAGAGAATATCAGGCGTGCACGGGAAACAATTGATTTTGTGAACACCCTTGATGCAAAGGAACTCTGCACCATAACAGCAGAAGAAGATCTCCTTGAAGCGATCAATACTATTTATGAAGAGGCCGAGAGATGTGGGATCAAAGTCCGGTACGACACGGTCACGCTCATCAACCGGGTAAAAGACGCAAATCCCAATAAGATACATGCCCGGTATATTCAGGATACAATTCATGTCTATATTAATGACAAAGGGGACCTCTTCTTTGAGTGATCCGGACTTCCCCATCCGCCGATCCTCATCACCTTTATAATCTCTTCCTGTCTATAGTATAGGAAGCCGGATCAGGCTGTCTCAGAACGAAGCGGTAACTATCGCTGTTTCTGTCTGTGCGAAGAGATCATTTCAGCTGGTATCCTCATGGAAAACCAGCAGATGTTGCGAAATGCCGCAACGAGACGACCATAAGCAGGTCTGATTATACGCGCCGGGCCAACGCATCGTCGAGCCCATTTCCCGATCATCGGGGAAGCGCGGTATGGGTCAGGAACTCTTAGAGAGACAATCAAAAACCGATGTATGAGCAGAACGAATGTGTTCTGAATCGAAAAAGCGATCTCTGGAAGCAAGATTCCGCAGGTGTTTTTTCATTCATGCTCAATCCGGTAGCAGATCTCTTCCCATACTGTTCCTACCAACGTATCCCGCTCATCCGCCTCTGATAAGGCAAAAAAAGCGGTGCAGGATGGACTTTTCAGATAAAGTCCAGATAGATAGACTTGAAGGATTGAAGAATACATGCCGAAAACTCACAGGCCACGCTCAGGTTCACTCGCATTCAGCCCAAGGAAACGAGCAAAGAGTGAAGTTCCAAAGTACAAATCCTGGCCAGAATATTCCGGTTCACCGGTATTACAGGGATTTGCAGGGTATAAGGTTGGCATGACCCATGTCATCATGGTTGACGACCACAAGAGCAGCCCGAGCGAGGGAAAGGATATCATGATCCCTGTTACGGTTGTTGAGGTTCCGTCAATGAAGGTTGCCGCCATCCGCGCGTACCGCAAAGATACCTACGGGAAACACCCGATGACCGAGGTCTGGGCAGACTCACTGAGCGAAACTCTCTCAGGGAGGATCACAATGCCAAAGAACCATGATCGCGAAGGAACACTCACTACGATCAACGAAGCGGTTTCTGCCGATTCAGTCGTTGAGATCATGCTCCTGATGCACACCACTCCTGAGATCATCTCCGGTATCCCGAAGAAGGTCCCGGATCTGATGGAGATCCGTGTTGCAGGTGGTTCAATGGCAGAGCGTCTTGCCTATGCACAGTCCCTCCTTGGAACTGAAGTTGATTTTGCTTCAGTTATGAATGAGGGGGCATATGCTGATATTACTGCCATCACGACTGGCAAAGGAACACAGGGAGCCGTAAAACGCTGGGGTATCAGCCTCAGAAAGCGGAAACATTCCCGTGGCAAGAAGGAACGCCATATCGGAACCCTTGGTCCATGGACGCCCCACCATGTCCGCTGGCAGGTGCCAAACGTCGGTCAGATGGGCTACCAGCAGAGGACAGAATATAATAAGCGGATCATCAAGATCGGCCAGGAAACCGAAGAGATCAACCCGGAGGGAGGATTCCTTCACTATGGACTTGTCAGGAACAACTATGTCCTGATTAAAGGCTCAATTCCCGGTCCCGTGAAGAGGATCATCAGGTTCCGTCCTGCAATCCGTCTCGGTGAACACCAGGTGCGGGTTCCGGTTGTCGAATATGTCAGCCAGAAGAGTAAGCAGGGGTGAATGAGAGATGAAAGCAGCAGTAAAAACACTAGATGGCTCGCCCCTGAGGGAGATTGACCTTCCGGACGCTTTCAGCACACCATACCGTCCCGATATTATCAAGCGGGCGGTCCTGGCACTTCAGAGCACCCGGTACCAGCCACATGGCACTGACCCCTTCGCAGGGATGAGAACCTCTGCGGCAAGCTGGGGTTCAGGCAGAGGTTCAGCCCAGATCCCGCGTATCAAAAACGGCTCCCGTGCAGCGAAAGTTCCACAGACGCGTGGCGGCAGGGCATGCCATCCGCCGGTTACAGCAAAACACCTGATCGAGAAGATCAATAAGAAAGAGAAGGTAATCGCCATCCGATCAGCCATAGCAGCAACAGCAAACCCCGAGCTTGTCAGGGCACGCGGACACCTCTTTGAGCAGGATGTTATCTCGGTCGTTGATGACTCTTTTGAGAAGATCGAGCGTACAGCCGAAGTCATCGCTGTCCTTGAATCACTTGGCCTGATGGGCGACGTGATCAGATCAAAGCTCAGCAGAAACAGAAAGCCGGGCCGTGGTAACCTTCGTGGAAGGGGAATGAAACAGAGGAAGAGCCTCTTAATCGTCACCTCAGAGATGCCACTCCGTGCAGCAGCAAACCTCCCCGGTGTCGACTCGGTATCTGTTCATGAACTCAATGCCGAACTCCTTGCTCCGGGCACCCATGCAGGTCGCCTCACCGTCTGGACTGAATCGGCACTGAAGCAGCTATCGGAGGTGAACTGATTATGGTTCTAAATCATCCTTCTGTTACGGAAAAGGCAATGGCGACCCTCGAAAACGAGAACAAACTCGTATTCATCGTCAGAAAAGAGGCCAACAAGAAGATGATCTCTCGTGACATCGAGAAGACATTTGGAAAGACTGTCACCGAGGTTCGGACCCTGATGACAAACAAAGGAACCAAGAAGGCTATTGTGAGCTTTGAAGATGACAGAGCCGCAGAAGAAATCTTAAGCCGTCTTGGAATCGTGTAGGTGATTTGAGATGGGACATAGAATCAGCAGTCAGGCGCGTGGAAAGGGCGGCCCTTCATACCGCGCCCCATCACACAAGTACAAATCAGATCTCAAACATCCCGGTACCGGCGATAAGACGGTTCGTGGAACGATCATTGATATCGAACACGATCCGGCACGCCATGCACCAATTGCCCGTGTTGCCCTTGAAGATGGTGAGAAGATGTATCTCCTCGTCACCGAAGGCATGGGGGTTGACGATGTCATTGAGATTGGATCCGATGCAACAGTCAGAAATGGAAACACTCTCCTTCTCCGGGATATCCCGACAGGAGCTGCGATCTGCAACATCGAGGCACGTCCAAACGATGGCGGAAAGTTCGTACGCTCAAGCGGTGTGCAGGCACAGGTCATCGGAAAATCCGAAGATCGTGTTGGTATCCGGATGCCAAGCGGGGCAATCAAATGGTTCAACAGTCACTGCCGTGCCACCATCGGCATTGTTGCAGGTGGCGGTAGAAGTGAGAAACCCTATGTGAAAGCCGGAAAAGTCTTCCACAAAGTAAAATCCCAGGCAACCCGATGGCCACGTGTTCGTGGTGTTGCAATGAACGTCATCGACCACCCATTTGGTGGCGGTGGGCATCAGCATCCCGGAAGGCCAAAGACTGTATCGCGTGGCACACCGCCAGGACGGAAGGTCGGGCATGTCGCCGCACGGAGAACCGGATACAAGAGGTGATCGGATATGGCAAAGAAACAAGTTAAGCGAATGCCGAGACGGCGTGAAGAGTTCACCTATCATGGGTATACAATTCCCGCCCTCCAGGAGATGTCGATCAATGATCTCATTCCGATCATGCCATGCCGCGCCCGAAGAAAGATGCAGCGTGGAATGACCCGGGATGAAGAGAACCTCCTTGAGAAGATCCGTTCCGGCGATGAGAAGATCAGAACACACAGCCGTGCGATGGTCATTCTCCCTGAAATGGTTGGAAAGACAATTGAGATTTACACCGGAAAAGAGTTTCAGCGGGTTGAAATCCCGGTTGAAGGTGTTTTCCATTATCTTGGAGAGTTTGCCCAGACCCGGCGGAAGATCTCACACGGTAGTGCCGGTATCGGTGCAACCCGGTCGAGTAAGTACGTTCCCCTGAAGTGATCTCTATGGCACGAACAGATTATATCATGAAGCTCGAAGGCGAAAATGTCGCACGAGCCAAGGCTAATGAGCTTGGATGCTCCCCAAAACACGCCATTGAGATTGCCAACTTCATCAGGCACAAGGATGTCGATTCTGCACTTGAGTACCTGCATCAGGTTGTCGAGAAGAAGAAAGCGATCCCATTCCGGCGGTTTAAGCACAACGTTGCTCACCAGAAGAGCCTTTCAGGCGTCGTCTGCCAGGGCCGTTTCCCGGTGAAGGCATCAAAAGAGTTTATCCGCCTCCTCGAATCGGTGAAAAAGAATGCAGAATACGCCGGGCTTTCAACAGAAAACCTCGAAATTGTCCATGCTGCAACAAACAGGGGACGATCCATGAAAGCTATCTTCCCCCGTGCAATGGGGCGTGCAACTCCAAAAGCCCGTGAAACCGTCACCATCGAAGTGATTGTGAGGGAGGTCGAGGAATAATGTCAGGAGAAAAGAAGTTCATCTCAGAAGGTGTCCGGAAGGTCCGTGTTGAAGCTTTCTTACGGAAAGAACTGAAGAGAGCAGGATACGGAGGCATGGATATCTTCAGGACTCCGATCGGAACCCAGGTTGCAATCTTTGCCGAGAAACCCGGTATTGTCATCGGGAAAGGTGGCAAGCTTGTCCGCCAGATCACCGCCGATCTCCAGACAATCTACGGCATTGAGTCTCCACAGGTGGAGGTTCAACAGGTCGAAAACCCCAACCTGAATGCACAGATTCTCGCAGAAAGGCTTGCAAATGCCCTTGAACGCGGCTGGTACTTCAGGAAGGCCGGAACAAGTGTCATCCGCCGTGTGATGGAATCCGGTGCTCTCGGATGCGAAGTGATCATCGCAGGAAAACTAACCGGATCACGATCCCGTGTCCAGAAGTTTGTCGAAGGATATATCAAACACTCCGGCGAGCCTGCAATCAGCATCGTCGAGACCGGATATGCGGTAGCGATTAAGAAGCTTGGCACCATCGGTGTTCAGGTGAAACTCATTCCGCCAGGTGCACGTATTCCTGACCATTTTGAAATCGTCCCGCCGGCAGCTCCACCGGAGCCGCAGGAGATTATTGTTGAGGATGTCGGCGATATCGGCGACGATATCGATCGCGAACTCGAGGCAGTCTCCTCACCAGAGGATGAATATGAGAGGGAGGATCTCTGATGGCAATCTTCCGCGCTCGTGAAGTGGCAGAGTTTTCGGATGTCGAACTGATCGAACAGGAGAGCAAGCTCAGAACCGAACTCATCCAGCAGTACGGTAAGGTCAGTGCTGGTGGCGCCCCGGATAACCCGGGTCAGATCCGCGAACTCCGAAGAACTATTGCCCGGATTAAAACCGAGCAGAATAAGAGAAGAAGTGCATGATCACGCCAGAAAACGTTCTTCGTCACGAGTTCATCGGACGGAACGTTCTGGTTGTGCATGCGACAAACCCTGCCCAGGAGGGAATTTCGGGTATGATCGTCGATGAGACGAAGAGCATGATTTCAATCCTGACATCCGTCGGATTAAAGCATGTTCCGAAGAAACATACTATATTCCGGGTTACCCTCCCGGACAGGGTGCAGGTGGAACTCTCCGGGTCGACGATTATCGGCCGGCCCGAGAAGCGGATCACCATGCGCATCAGAAAATGAGGGTTGTTAATGGCACGAAACATTGGGTTGAATGTTGCACTCCCTACACAGGAATGCAACGAAGATGATTGCCCGTTTCATGGCACTTTGCCGGTGCGCGGCCAGGTGATTACCGGCAAAGTCGTGAGCGAGAAGATGAAAGGGACTGTTGTGGTCGAACGCGAATACCTGCACTTCATCAGGAAGTACGATCGGTATGAGAAGCGCTCTTCCAAGCTCCATGCCCACGTCGCCCCCTGCCTTCACGTGAAGGTTGGAGACGAGGTAAAGGTAGCGGAGTGCAGACCTCTGAACAAGACGACGCATTTCGTCGTTGTTGAGGTGAAATCAGCATGAAGGCACTGGGATCGAAAATACCACGTGCACTCCAGACCGGGTCGCGGATGGTCTGTGCTGATAACACCGGTGCGCGAGTCGTCGAGGTTGTCTCGGTTGACAGATATCATGGTGTGCGAAGGCGTCAGCCCAAACTCGGGCTTGGCGATGTTGCAACCGTCTCTGTCAAGAAAGGCACTCCCGATATGCGCAAAAAACTCGTCAAAGCAGTTGTAGTACGGCAGAAGAAAGAATTTAGAAGGCCAAGCGGCCTCCGTGTCTCATTTGAAGAGAACGCAATGGTTCTCATCAATGACAATGGCGATCCACGTGGTACTGAAATTAAAGGGCCGGTTGCACGTGAAGTTGCCGCACGGTTTCCAAAGATCGCGTCTATGGCGACGATCATCATCTGAGGTGCTTTATGGTGCGAATAGCAAGCAGTCAGCCAAGAAAACAGCGGAAAATCCGGTATAATGCACCGATTCACCTCCGGGGAACGCTGCTCCATGCGATGCTCTCACCTGAGCTTCGTAAACAGCATGGCCGCCGTCATTTCAGGGTTGTAACCGGAGATACCGTAAAGGTGCTTCGTGGTGAGCATGCCGGAAAAACCGGTGTAGTCGATGGAATCGATTTGAAGCGTTTAGCGATACAGGTTCATGGCGTTACCGTGAAGAAGGCAGATGGCACAGAAGTTGCCCGTCCGCTCGATCCCTCAAAGGTGATGATCACAAAACTGAACCTGAAAGATCCAAAGCGTGAGGCACGTCTCGGGGTGAAGGAATAATGGCACATATGAAGCGTATAGTTGCTCCAGGTTCCTGGAGTATCGAAAGAAAGGTCAGTACCTACTCCCCGGCAACATCACCCGGACCTCATAATGCAGGCGCGCTCCCCATTGCCGTCTGGATGCGGGATCACATGACCCTTGCCAGAAACATGAAGGAGGTCAAACAGATCCTTCATGACCGCCAGGTTGTGGTGAATGGCAGGATCTGTACTGATCCGCATATCGGAATCGGGGTCTTTGATATCATCTCATTCCCTGCAATTGGGAAGCATTACATCATGCTCCTTGACAAGCGTGGACGATTTGCATCATCCGAGATCAGTGCAGATGCAGCTAAGATCCGTCTCTCAAAGATCAGAAACAAGACGACCCTTCCAGAAGGAAAAGTTCAGTTAAACCTCCTCTTCGGAGCAAATCTGATAGCTGATAACTCGTATCGGCCAAAGGACTCGGTTATCCTGAAACTCGGTATCGATGAAGATTCCCGCTTTGAGATCACCGATCACTTCCCATATGCAGTCGGAAACGTTGCAATGGTCGTTGGTGGCCAGCACTCCGGCAGGGTAGCCCGGATCCGTGAAGTGATCCCGGTGCAGGGAAGTGTCCCAAACCGTGTCAGCCTTGAGGAACTCTCAACAGGAGAAGTATTCGAGACGATCGAGCCGTACATCTTTATGGTTGGACGGGAAGAGCAGGCACTTGGAATATGGGGGATTACCGTATGACCGGGATGCAGGAGCTCTATGTTGATAAGATCGTTGTCCACATGAGTGTCGGCGAAGGCGGAGACAAGCTGATGAAGGCAGAGGCCCTGATAAAAGAGATCTGTGGCGGAGCAACATCTGTCCGGACCATCGCCAAGAGGACGGTTCCTGCCTTTGGCCTTCGAAAAGGCCAGTCGATGGGGTGTAAACTTACCCTGAGAGGAGATAAAGCCGAAGAGTTCCTCCGGACATCTCTGAACATTCTTGAGAATAAGATTGATGCAAGCCGGTTCGATCAAAACGGGAACTTCGCCCTTGGGATTGAAGAACATACGGATTACCCAGGGCAGTCCTATGATCCGCAGATCGGTATCTATGGCATGGACATCAATGTCGTCATAGAAAAGAAGGGTGTACGGATCGCACGGCGGGCTGCACAGAAGATGAAGCTTCCGACAAAACAGCATGTGAAGAAAGATGAAGCCATGTCGTTTATGAAGGAGCGTTTCAATGTCGAGGTGGTTGAGTAATGGCGGAGAAGACAAAGGCTCCTCAGAAGAAGGTCAGCTACGGGAGCAACAAATGCCAGATGTGCGGACGTAAGCAGGGTCTTGTGCGAAGATACAATATCATGTTCTGCCGCCAGTGCTTCCGCGAGTGGGCTCCGACGATGGGCTTTAAGAAGATGAACTAGGTGGCCGGAGAATGACACAACAGAATATTATTGCCGATGCGATGAGCGCCATCAAGAATGCAGGCGATGCAGGCAGGCTTGAGGTGACGGTAGAACCGGCCTCCAGGCTCTTTGGTGCGATGCTCGGTATCATGCAGGAGAACGGATACATCGCCGGCTTTGAATACATTGATGATGGCCGGGGAGGCCGTTTCTCAATCCAGCTGACAGGCCGGATCAATAAGTGTGGTGCAATCTCACCCCGCTTTGCAGTAGCGACGGAAGATATGGAATCGTGGGAGACACGGTACCTGCCTGCCAAAGGCTTTGGCCTCCTGATACTGACCACCTCACAGGGTGTTCTGTCTCATGAACAGGCGAGGAAAGCCGGAATTGGCGGCCAGCTGATCGGGTATGTTTACTGAGGTGCACTGAAGATGGTACATACAGAGAATATTGTGATCCCAGACTCAGTTCAGGTCTCAATAGATGGTGATATGATCGTCGTGAAAGGCCCAAAGGGTGAGCTTTCCCGATCCCTCTACTATCCAAACATCTCCGTTTCCATTGAAGACGGAGTTGTTATGATCAGCACACCATCCAACCGGAAGGCGGTGTATGCGATGGTCGGAACATTTGCTTCCCACATTCGCAATATGTGCACTGGTGTAACCGAGGGATACGAACTCTCGATGAAGGTTGTTTACGCTCACTTCCCGATCCAGCTGAAACTTCACCCAGGTCTCCTTGAGATCGGAAATTTCCTTGGTGAAAAGATGGCACGGAACGCAAAGATTCCAGAAGGCGTCATCGTAAAGCTGGGTTCAGACGAAGTCTTCGTGACAGGCATTGACAAGGAGAAAGTGGGTAACACCGCAGCCAATATCGAGAAGGCTACAAGGATCCGAAAACGTGATCCTCGTGTCTTCCAGGATGGCATATACAGAGTGGAGATGGCGTGATCCAGATGGTTGCTATAAAGAAGCTGATTCGCGATCGCCATGCAAAACGTGGAAAATTCCAGCGTCAGTGCCTGCACGCAAAATCCAAACTTGAGGATGTCTGGCGCAGGCCACGTGGTGGTCAGAGCAAACAGCGAAAGCAGAAGAAAGCAAAGGGCAAAATCCCGTCACCGGGATTTGCAGGTCCGGTTGCTGTCCGTGGCTTCCACCCATGTGGTATGAAGGAAGCACTTGTGATGACAGTTGCAACACTTGAGTCCCTTGATGCGGAGACCACTGCAATCCGTATTGGCGGAACTGTTGGAATGAAGAAGCGGATGGAGATTCAGGAGACAGCACTCGCTGGCGGGTTCAAAATCCTAAATCCGAAAGTAATTGCCGCAGAGGAGCCTGAGATTGACGAGGATGTCGAGGACGATCAGGTCTCTGATGAAGAGGTGAAAGACGATGAGTGATCTCGCATCACAGAGGCGGATTGCAGCCGCAATTCTCAAATGTGGTGAGAACCGTGTCTGGTTCAATCCCGAACAGATTGATGAGATTACCAATGCGGTCTCGCGTGAAGATATCAGGAATCTCATCGGTGACGGTGCAATCACGGCCCACCAGAAGAAGGGTGTCAGCCGTGGACGTGCACGTCTCCGGATCGCCAAGCGCGCCTATGGCCACTGCAAAGGGCATGGCCGCAGGAGAGGTGCACAGGGTGCCCGGACACCATCAAAGAGGGTATGGATTCAGAAGATTCGTGCTCAGCGCACAACGCTCCGCGAGATGCGTGACAACGGCACAATTGACCGCTCGGTATACCGAAAATTCTACAGGCGTGCAGCAGGTGGACAATTCAGGAATGTATCACACCTGAAGCAGAATATTGAGCTGCACAAAGAGAGGGTGAACTGATATGGCGACAAGTGCGCGATATTTCGTCCCGTTCAGGAGACGGAAGGAAGGAAGAACCGATTACTATCAGCGGATGCGCCTTATCATATCAAGAAGGCCACGGTTTGTTGTCAGAAAGACATCCCGCCAGATCATCGTTCAACTTGTTGTTGCTGAGATGACCGGAGACCGGACACTTGTATCGGCAACCAGCGGCGAACTCTCGAAGTTCGGATATACCGGATACACCGGCAATACCCCGGCTGCATACCTGACAGGCATGCTCTGTGCCGTCCGTGCCCAGAAAGCAGGGTATGAGGGTGGTATCCTCGATATTGGTTTGAATCGTGCAGCAAAAGGTGCACGGGTCTTTGCTGCTCTGAAGGGAGCGGTTGAGGCCGGATTTGACATCCCCCATGGTGAAGAGATCCTACCGGATGAAGACCGTGTCAAAGGTGTTATAATCGCTGAATTTGCCCCCGAACGGGCAGGCAATCTTGTTGCAAATGTGGAAGAAGTGGCAGATGCCATTATGAAGGAGCTTGAGTGACATGGCATTTGAACGTGAGGAATGGATCCCTGTCACCGGCCTTGGTACAGCAGTAGCCGCAGGCGAGTATGCATCTCTTGAAGATGTGCTCAACAGTGGCCGCCCGATCAAGGAGGCAGGTATCGTGGACGCATTCATCCCTGATCTCAGTGATGAGGTGCTTTCTATCGATATGATGCAGAGGATGACTGACTCTGGCAGGCGGATTAAGTTCCGTGCAGTTGTTGTCGTCGGAAACCGTGACGGTTACATCGGCTTTGGCCAGGGTAAGGATGTCCAGGTCGGCACCGCCATCCGTAAGGCGATTGTTTCAGCAAAACTGAATATCATCAAAGTACGGCGTGGCTGTGGCAGCTGGGAATGTGGATGCAGTAATCCGCACTCGATACCTATGCAGGTAGAAGGAAAGGCAGGGAGTGTCCGTGTCACCCTGAAGCCCGCACCCCAGGGCATCGGCCTTGTGACCGGTGAAATTGGAAAGAAAGTGCTTGATCTTGCAGGTATGAAGGATGTCTGGGTGATGACAAAAGGAAACACCAGAACGACCATCAACTATGCAAAGGCAACTTTTGAGGCATTGAAAGAGACGAATATGGTTCGTATCGGGGGAGGTCGGCACTAATGTACGCAGTCGTGCAGGTGCGCGGCGTCGTCAATACCCGCCACGAGATCAAAGAGACGTTGAAGATGCTTCGTCTCCACCATATCAACCACTGTGTCCTCATCCCCGAGACTCCCGAATACCTCGGGATGATCCGGAAAGTGAAGGATTTTGTAGCCTATGGCGAGGTCGATGCCGGAACGCTTGAGACAATTCTCAGGACACGCGGCCGCCTCCTTGGCAACAAACCTCTTACTGACGAGTACCTGAAGAGCGCATCAGAGTATGAAAGCGTCAGTGAACTCGCAGAAGACCTTGCAGAAGGTAAAGTGAAGCTGAAGGATATCCCCGAACTCAAACCGGTGCTCAGAATGCACCCCCCGAGAAAGGGATATAAGACTATCAAGCGGACCTTTAACCAGGGTGGAGCGCTTGGCTATTATGGCAGGGAGATTAACGCTCTCCTGTATAAGATGAGGTGAATTCGCGATGCCAGTCAATAAGCGATCAAAATATCGTGGTTCGAGAACCTGTGGCGGTGGAACGCATAAGAATCGCCGTGGAGCAGGAAACAGGGGTGGCCGTGGTGCAGCCGGATGGCGTGACCATAACTTTACCCGCTTCCACCTTCTTGGCAAGCGTGAAGGAAAACATGGTTTTGTCTCGCCAACATCAGTCGATGTGACTGTCCTTGATATCGGTGAGATCGATCAGATGATTCCTATGCTGGTTGTGCAGGGTATTGCCCGCGAGGAGAATGGATGTATCACCCTTGATGCAGCCAACCTCGGCATCGAGAAGATCCTTGGAGGGGGTCGTGTTCATCACAAGATGAATATTACGGCTTTGGAATTCTCTGAGCGTGCAAAGGCAAAGATCGAAGAGCTCGGTGGCCAGGCATTGGCCCTTTAATTTTTTTGGTGACCTATGGGAGAACTGCTGGATCGAATGGAGCCTCTGCTGGCAAGAATGCCTGCGGTGAGAGCACCGGAAGGGCATGTCCATTTTAAAAATAAGTTAATCTGGACACTTGCTATTCTGCTTCTGTATTTTGTTCTGACAAACATACCTGTCTTTGGACTTGCACCCGACTCTGTGGATATTTTCCAGTTCTATCGTGCACTTCTTGCAGGTGAGAGCGGATCTCTTCTTCATGTGGGTATTGGTCCGATTGTGACGGCATCCATTGTCCTTCAGCTTCTGAAAGGGGCAGATTTAATCCCTCTGGATACATCCGATGCCCGTGGGCAGGTTATGTACATGGGGCTCCAGAAGCTCCTCATCCTTGTGATGATAGTCCTGCAGGCAGCACCAAACCTTGTTGGTGGTTTTCTCCAGCCGGATCCAACCGTTGCAGCAGCCTTCTTTGGGGGGAGTTTATCAGCGGTTTCATTCCTGATCTTCCTGCAGATCTGCCTTGGCGGTGTTCTGATCTTCTTTATGGATGAAGTGGTGACGAAATGGGGTATCGGCTCAGGAGTCGGTCTCTTCATCGTTGCAAGTGTGTCCCAGGGTATTATTAACGGGTTCTTTAACTGGACTCCGGTGACGGATCCCTATCCGGTAGGTTTCTTCCCGCGCCTCTTTGCGATCATATTTGAAGGAGGAAATTTCCTTCAGTACTTTACACCAGATATTATCGCATTGATCACGACGGTGATCATCTTCATGGTGATCGTCTATGTTGAGTCAACCCGGATCGAGATTCCCCTTGCCCATGCAAATGTCAGGGGATCGAGAGCAAAATTCCCGGTTAAGCTCATTTACGCAAGTGTTCTTCCGATGATCCTTGTTCGTGTCCTTCAGGCGAATGTCCAGATGTTCGGTATGTTCCTCTCAAGCATGGGGATTACAATATTCGGGCGCTTTGACGGGACACAGCCAATAGATGGCATCATGTACTTCCTTGCACCCATCAACAGTCCCCAGGACTGGATGTGGTGGATGAGCGATCTCGGCCATGCGCCATGGGAAGTTATTGTCCGTCTTGGTATAGATGTAACAATCATGGTTGTCGGCGGTGCGATCTTTGCCCTCTTCTGGGTAAAGACGGCAGGGCTTGATTCAAAGCATGTCGCCCGACAGATACAGAACAGTGGTATGCATATCCCCGGATACCGCCGTAACCCCCAGGTGCTTGAGCGGTATCTTGACCGGTACATTCCGCGTGTGACGGTCATCGGCGGTGTCTTTGTCGGTGTCCTCTCAGTCGCCGCAAACCTCTTCGGTGTCATCGGTGCCGTTGGGGGAACCGGTCTCCTGCTTGCGGTGAGTATCGTCTACCGTATGTATGAGCAGATCGCCAGCGAACAGATCATGGAGATGTATCCGTTCATGAGGCCGTTCTTTGGAAAGGAGTGAGAAAGAAGATGGCAGGAAAGAAGATTATCATCACCGGGGTTCCCGGTGTCGGGAAGACAACAGTCATTAATCAGGCAATGGAGGCCCTTACAGCTGAAGGGATCTCCTACCAGAATATCAATTTTGGTTCCTTTATGTTCGAGGTCGCGCAGTCCGAGGGGCTCGCAGAAGATCGCGACCAGATGCGTAAACTCGATCGGACTGTCCAGAAACGCCTTCAGAAACTTGCTGCAGAGAAGATAGCAGCAATTGATGGGAATGTCATCATTGATACTCATGCATCTGTGAAGACTCCGGCAGGATACCTTGCCGGTCTTCCCGAATGGGTGCTCACTGCACTCATGCCCGACACCATCGTGCTCGTGGAGACAGATGATGATCAGATTCTCATCCGCAGACTCTCCGACGCATCCCGTGTCCGGGATCTGGAGGGTGCCGGTTCGATCCGCGAGCATCAGCAGATGAACCGGTCATTTGCAGCTGCATATGCGATGCTCACCGGATGCACGGTTGCTCTTGTCACCAATGCCGATCATCTCCTGGAACTGGGTGTCAAAGCCCTTGTTGCAGTGCTGAAATAGTTGGAGGGTGGACAATGCTGAACCTGTTGAAGAAGTACGGGACCTATATTGCTTTCATACTTGCATTTGGCCTGATGATGGCATATGCAGTGGAGTGGATACGGGATGGCATAGCAGAGGTGATCGACACCGCACTCGGCCCTCTCACCGATACCTTTGGGTTACCATTCTTTGCGGTTCTCCTCTTCCTCTCCTCGGCAACTGGTCTGTACTCTTCACTGATTCAGAAGTACACCATCGACTATGAGAAGATGCAGGAAGTGCAGGCGAAGATGAAAGAGTTCCAGACGAAGTTCCGTGAGGCACAACTTGCCGGTGATGAGAAAGCCGTAAAGAAACTCGAGGCAAAACGTGATGCCATGATGAAGGATCAGCTAGAGATGTCCCAGCAGCAGTTCAAGCCGATGGCATACATCATCCTTATCACAGTCCCCATCTTCTTCTGGCTCCTCTACCGGCTTCATGGAATGGATCTTGGTGCTGCACTCTCGATGGATACCGCCATCGTCTTCCCGTTCATGGGGATCATCGGTTTAAATGAGATGGCTGTCTGGATTCTTCCTGCATGGATTCTCTGGTATATGATCTGTTCGCTCACCGTCAGCCAGGTGATCAGAAAAGCCCTCAATATCGGGGGTATCTGATGAGAATCACCATCAGCGGCCTTCCCGGCAGTGGAACAACTTCTCTGGGAAAAGCTCTTGCTCAGGATCTTGGTTTCACCTTCATCTCTGCGGGCGAAGTTTTTCGTGCCTGTGCAGAAGAGCGGAAGATGGATCTTGCGGCATTTGGGCGGCTTGCAGAGAGTGATCCCACAATTGACAGGCTTATTGACGAGCGGCAGAAAGAGATCGGGATGAGATCAGACGATATCATCGTTGAAGGGCGGCTTGCCGGCAGAATGATTGAGAATGCCGATCTCAGGATCTGGCTGACAGCAAGCCCGGAATGCCGGTCGCAGAGGATCGCCGCGCGTGATATTCAGGATGGCGATACTGCAACGGCGGTCACAATCGAGCGGGAACGATCTGAAGCACAACGGTACCGGACCTACTATGGGATCGATATCGGGGATCTCTCCTGCTATGATATCGTGCTTAATTCAGAGCGTTTCGGACGTGAATCTGTTGTTATAATCGTTAAAACCGCAATCAACGATCTCGTCAGCCACTGATTGATCCGTATCTCCATCCAACAATACTTTTTTTGCCTTCAGATCCCTTCTGATAGATGAGGGATTCTGCTATGGATATCACCAGGTTTGAAAAGTATCTTGCTCTCATCACTGATCACCCACTTGTTCTGAGTCCGGCTGAACGGGCAGGAATTATTCTGACACGAAAAGAACACTGTATCTGTCCGACCTGTCCAACATACCGTGAATGTGCTGAGAAGGCAGGTGATCGTGCATTTTGCACAATCGGGAAGAGCCGGGATGCGTGCATCACTGATGAGAGCAGAGGATGCACCTGTTCTGACTGTGCTGTCTACCGGGATATCGGATTTGAGAAAGAATTCTTCTGCACCCGGGGAACCGAACAACAGCAGCGGATTCTCTCTGTTCTGGAGATGCGTGAAGAGGTTTACTGAGCCTTTTATCCACACCCTTCATCATTTTCATAGATTGAGAGGAGTTCCTGTGCGGCTCTCTTTGATAGCCGTTGTGTGACGATGTCAAGGAGTATTGAGAAGAAGAACGGTGAAATACAGCCGACACTCTCGCTTCCTGTTCGTATCTCGTCGATCAGGTACTCCAGTTCTTCATCAGTGAGGCGATTTAAGCGGTTTTCAAAATCCTTCTCATCTGTTGAGTAGTGGTTGGCAACCGGCGGGATAATGGATCGGAACTCGGTTCTTGAACCATTGCAGATTAAATCTTCACACTCCGGTGCAAGTTTTCTCAGTATCTCTATGTCATAGGGTGTTAGTTCACGTGGCATGGATAGTTTCTCTCCCTTATTTTTGCTCCTGTCAGGTGCTGTGTTGATATCCTCATCAGGTTACCGGAATTGTCCGGTATACTCTGTTATTCATCTGCACACAATAGGTTGCCCCATCATAGAGTGCCCCATATCCGGGTGTCATCATGGCTCTTTCGAGGGCGGTATGAATGGATGACTGTTTGGTACTTTCTGCCCGATCCGTTGCATCTGCGACCATCATGACACCGGTAAATGCACGGGCGGTGATATCGTTCATCTCCTGACCGGTCTGTCGAACCATCAGACTATTAACTCCGCGGATTACCTGATCCTCACCAAGGCTCTCTCTTCTGAAGACAGAAGCTGCTATAATCCCCTCTGAAAAGAGAGCCCCTCTTCGGATGAATGATTCTGATTTCCAGGCATCCCCGAGTGTAAAGATATGATCCGGTGTATATCCTGTCTCCCATATATATCGCTGAATATCTACCGCTTCTTCCGGCGATCCGGCTGAGATAAAGAGCGGGGTTCCCGGTGCAGTGGCAATGATTGAATCGATTGCGGGGGGAATCTCTGGTAGTTCATGATATGTTGTATCTGCTGAAATCTGATATCCCCGGGACTCTGCAATGGTGCGAACTATTGCCCTCTGTGGATCTTCAGTGGATCCCGAGAGGAGAGAAAGCGAATGGTTTGTTTCAATTCCCTTCTCTCTTTCAAGGAGATCGAAGCAGAGATTGATATATGTTTCAGTATCGACTCCAATCTCTCGTTTGGTATCTGCCACTCCGCTTGAGAGAGCCGTCTTTCCATCTGGAGTAATGAGAACAGATCCGATGATCTGCACCTCATCCGGGATATCGTCTCCATCATAGATAGCTTCCACGGATGCATCAAAGATAGAGGGTATTCCGGTGGTTCGGGCAAGCGGGAGTGCAATGGTTGTCTGTTGATTGATCACACTGAGTGCAGGCTCCACCCCCTTCTTCACATCTGAAACAAACCATGGATCTGCCCCGCCGGTGTTGATAACGATAGAAAATGTTCTTTTTGGTGCGGTGATCTCCCCGACTCCCTCTGTCTCTCCTCTCCGGATCTGCCGGATCTCATATGGATACACTGCCTCTCTTCTCTCATTGAAGACAATAGTTCCAAGTGCTCCGGTGTATGTTCTGTTCCAGAACCATCCCATAATACATTCCATAGCACCTCCACAGGATGCAATGCCGGATGAGAGGGTATACGCAGCATCATATGCCTCAGCTACCATTCCCGGCGCCATACGGGATGACAGTTCGTCAATACCTGAAAAGATAGGATGGACTGGATTTGTTCCCGGAGTAATAACAAAGACTCCTTCTGCCAGCTCCGGGGCTTCCTCCAGTAAAACCATACTGCCGCGTTCCCAGACAAGAATGATGGGATGTGCCCCCCGGCTTCTGATCGCAGAGATGAGAGCCGGAACCTGGGTGTCGCCATAGATGATGAAGATCTCAGGCGGCATGACCTGATGTGGACGCACGAGATCTGAATACTCTTCATCTTCCGGCATATACTCGATCAGCCGGATACCCTGCCTGACTGGAAGGTTTAGGATCTGCTCAGCCATAGCCTCTCCCTCTCCCGTATCGGGGTAGATGAAAGCTATATCCGAATAATCTGAGATGAATGGAGCGATTGTATCAATCTCTGTTGCTATTGGTGGCGTAAAACTGATCCTGTTTCTCCCCCCCTCTGTCCCGGGTTGTAATGGGGCGGAAATTGCAGCCATCGGGATTCCCCACTCCTCGGCATACGGGGCAATGGCCAGAACACAATCATTTCCTGAGACGATGAGCGCATGTATGGTCTGGGTGTTCCTCCGTTCTCTGAGGATCGCCACGGCATGGTCGGGATCACCTCGCGAATCCTCGATACGGAGGTTAATCGGCTGATCCCGGGGCTGGATCATCCCCCGGCTGATACCATACTGCTGTGCGGCCCCCAGATCCATATCCTCCCCGCTCAAAGGCAGTATCGCAAGGATGTTCAGTGCCTGCGGTGCTGTCGGGGCTGGTTCGACCGGGTCTGCAACTCCCAAAGGGATCCCGATTAAGCCCATCAGGATGTAGAGGGCAAGGGCAATGGCGATTACGGTGATGAGGCGTTTCATCTCTCTTCACATCCTTTCAGGTGGCTTCATTGCCAGTATCTTCCATTGCCAATCCAAAATGACTTCTTTCATCTCATGCCCGGACTGCTTTTATTGCGCTGTTTCGAATACTGAGCAGTTCTTCCAGAGATATCAACTCAGGTGCACCGGATGCGCCTCCGGCATCATCTCCTTTCCTCCCTTCGGGTTGGATCACTCTCTGGTACCGCTCTGCAATTGATGAGGGTACAGCACCTCTCCAGGTAAAAAGGGAGCGATCGAGGATATCAACCTGCTCCTGTAATCGAGGTTCAAGTCCATCTGTTCCAATCCGGTTGAGGAGCAGAGTGCGGATCATCAGGTACTCTTCCCGTTCCGGCAGGTACCGGATAGCGGTGTTGATCGCATCGATGGCTCTCTCATATTCTCCCTGCTGTGCCAAAGTTCTGGCAAGCCCTGAATATGCACCGGGAAACTCCTGGCGAAGTGTGATCGCACGATTGTATGCCTCCGCTGCCTTCTTAGGCTGAGCATGTGTTTCATACCAGTATCCGATCTCCGAGAGGATCTCAGCACGCGCCTCTTTTGAGGTTGTTATCCTGAGTGCCTTTCGAAATATCGGTATTGTATCGGGGGTGTCGCATTCAGAGAGCACTTTTGCTAGTATCCTGAGTAATTGTGCTCTCTCCTCCTGTGGTACTGGCAGGTGCTGGATCTCATTAGTGAGTGTCTTGCTCATCTCCATGACTCCATCTCCCCTCACCCATTCAAGAAGGACGAGGATGGCATCATATACCTCCTCCTCTCCGCCACCCGGGATCAGACTGATGAGATTCCCAATACTCTCTCTCTGCAGCATTCCGGATATGATCCGGGTTTCGAGGAGGTCATCTTTTTCTGAAGATAAATCTATAGGTGGTTTATCGGCATACCATGAAGCCCTCCCTCTCCAGAGGCGGGTTTTAGGGCTGTTCTGAATGGAAACCGAGGTATTGAACCAGGTAAGGGCGTCATCGAACTGGAATGCGCCAAAAGCGAGTATACCCCGGAGAGCGGTATACTCTGCTTCTGCTCCTGCTTCCAGATCGGCGAGGAGGGCAGAATCAAGTGTTCCATCTCTTCTCATTGCCCGGTTCAGGGTGTCCAATCGTGCAAAGGCTGCATCGCTGCACCCCTCCTCTCCGATTAGATCTTCAATAAGAGCATATTCGCGATCAAACCATCCCGATCGTCTGCATGATGTGGCTATCTGCATGAGCAGGTGCACCCGCTCTTCCCCCTCACTATTCCGGGCGATCGAGATGAGGCGATCGAAGATGGTGTCACCCTCTGCTGATAAGCCCAGCTTCTCGGCGGCTTCACAGAGGTAGATCAGCTCATCCTGAAATGATCGGGCGTCCTCCCCTCTCTCACGGGCGGCTTCGAGTGAAGACTGGAACTCTGAGAATGCACGTTCATGATCCCCTATGTTCCTGGATAGAAGCCCCATCTCCCGGTAACTGAGTTGTCTGATTATCGGCTCCTCTGTCCGACTGCATGCAAGGGCGTAAAGGCTCCGTGCAGCAACAATTTGATGTGTTGCCGCACAATACCGTGCTCCATCAAGCAAAGCCTCTGCAGAGGGCTCAAAGATCATGAGTGCGGAGATGAGTTGATCCCATCCATCTTCGGGATATCTCCTGTTCAGAATGGAGAGCCTTTCTTCATAGGATAATGTGAGGAAGGAATGGCAGGCTATGGCAGTAATGGTGTCTGTGATTCTTCCGGGGAATGATGGGTCTTTGGTATCTATGACGTTTACACCCGGATCTGCCTCCTCTCTGAAGGAGGTGATGATTGCATGATCCATAGGGTGGAGTAATTTTGGCCTTTCAGGAGGTGAGGTCTGGAGTGCAGTCTGGTACAGAATGGTCTGATACAACAATCCGGCTCTCTTCGTCTGCCAGTAGTGAAGCGGAAGATCTGTCTCCTCTGCAAAGAGCATGCAGATGGCATCGGGGTTCTGCTCCATCATACGAAGGCGGAGAAGACCTTCTTCTGGGGGGTCTTCTGTCCCTGAAATGAGACTCATGCTGGTCCGGCGCAGCATGTCGGATAATGTTTCATCTGAAGAGATTCTGATGCCAATACTCCATCGGAATGCAGGATCGGTCTCCACCCTCCTGAGAAAGATGGTCTGAAGCAGAATCTCCCCAAACAGTAACTCAACCTCATCCGGCTTTTTTGATCTGATCTCCTCTCGTATCACAGAATAATCCGGGAATACCTCTCCTATGCCTCCGGTCTGTTCCATGTATCAGAGTTAGTTATACAGCTATATCACTCTCTCCCTCTATTGGACGCTGACAAAAGCTGAAGAAACATTTGATTGGTAATTGGTTTGAAAAAAAGAACCGGATGGATTGTATTATCCATCCAAGTTTGTTTTCTGTTTATACGAGTTTCATAATGGGGTGGTTTGGATCCTGCACATCTCCACCGAGTTCACGGCATGCCTCAGCAAGCACAATGTCGGTGAATGCGGCAGTCGTTGCCATCCCTTCACAATTCTCGATTGGACCGAACATGATTAAATCGGCACCAAGGGTCATTGCCATGATGTTGCACCCAATGTCAGGTGCAGCCCATGCAGTCTGCCTGATACCCTCAAACCCACCGAAGTGGTGATGTGCCATCTGTTCGAGGAGTACATCCTTTCCTTTGTATTGATCGGCAAGGACGTTCTTTCTCCAGCGCTTCAGCCAGGTCCATGACACAGTCATGTTGTGGTATGCACCACCGGTTGGAAGACCGTGAATTGCCTTGCATGCAAGGATCTCACGGAATGAACCGCCTGAGCCGATACCGAGCGGGGTTGCTGCTGTGTCGAGGATCGGGCGGGTGACCCCTGCCTCTTCTGCGATCTGGAGCATACCCTTTGACTGACCGGCAACGCCTCCCTCAACAAGCACCTTCTCACGTCCAACGACTGATGGGTCGCCGGGGTTGAAGGCAAGAACGATTGCGGAGTTGACATCTGAAGCAGCAAGTGCGTCGATGTTCTCCTGCGGGATCGACCCGTTGATCGAGTTGTAGATTGCACGGTCTGCAAGGCCGACTTCCGTGACGTATTTGCATGCATGGGCAAGTGCTGCCGGTGCTGATGAGTCCATCAGGAAGGGGGTCTTGTTGTCGATACTGTCAAACCAGCTGAAGTAGCTCTCAAACGCCTCGCCATATTCGGCGATGATCTGGATGAAGTATGGGTTGCCGGTGATATCGTACAACTCCATACAGCGGTTCCAGAGCGCTTCTGCCTTTGGTTTGTCAATCTTTCCTGTGTGATCGTCAAGCACGGTCTCGTGCTTGTTGTAAAAGATGGATGCACCGAGTACCCTTGGGTATTCGCCTGGCTGTCCACCGATCTTGATTCCATTAAAGTCGAGAACGGTCTGTTCTTTCTCAAACCTGAACATAGTTGGAACACCTCAATTTAGAGCATACTAATTTTCGGAAGGAGCATAAGCAGCATGATGAAGACGATGAGCCCTGCTACAAGGCCATAGAGGATACCAATATCCCTTCCGATCTTCCTGCCCACCCTCTGGGCAATCTCTGCGTCTGCAAATTCGATCTTCTTCTCAATTACGTCGAGACGTTTCTCAATCTCAAGGAACTGGGGGTTCGCTCCGGCAACTGATGTCTCAAGACCGCCTCCGCCTGCCTCTTTGACCTCGACAAGCATCGGGTCTGCGGCAAATGCTCCCGGGTCACGGCCCGTGAGTTCTGCGATCTTGGCATTAATCTTGCCGACGTCCTCAGTCTCCATGATGTTGACGTATTCGATCTGTTCCTGGAAACGCTTGATAGCTGCATCGTCGAGGTTCTCGATGAAGGGAATTGCTCCCTCTGCGCCAACGATTTTGCCGCCCGAGACGCCTCCTGCATGGAGAGCTTCAAGTGACTGGCCACTTAAGTGCCCTTTCACTTCTGTTCCACACGCGAGGACGAACCTGATGTTTGGGTTTGCAATGATGTTTGCGATGATCTTCTCAAGTCCGAGGTTCTCGGTCTTGCATGATCCGCATAATGCAGCTCCGCTTGCACAGATGCCCGCTTCATCAAGGTGGGATCCCATGGTGACAACAGCTACACAGCTGTTTGCGTCACCTGAGTGGAAGTCTCCCTTAACAGTTGGCCATCCGCTTGCCGGTGATTTCTTATCTGCCATCTCTCTTCACCCCAGAACCAGGATTGGTACCATCACGAAGATCAAGGCAAGGAGAAGCCCGGCAACAAATCCAGGCATTCCTGCATCCATTATGCCAGAGTCAAGCTTGTTTGTCCTGGCAATGATCTGCGCCTTGTATCGGATTTTCTCAACCATGTTGTCAATTGATGTCATTCTGATGCTAGAACCTGCCATTTTACTCACCCCATCAGAAGGAATCCAAGAATGGTAAATATTACCACAAGACCAATCATCAGCCCTTCGATTTTTCCTGAGTATACGCCAGCTGCGAACCTGTCACGGTACCCGATATCGGTGACCATCCCCTGGATGATCTTCATCCGGGCATGGATAAGGGCAAGTTCTCCTGAGAGTGGTTTCACTTCGCCGGTTGACTCTTCGCCACCGCTTCCACCTGCCTCTTTGACCTCGACAAGCATCGGGTCTGCGGCAAATGCTCCCGGGTCACGGCCCGTGAGTTCTGCGATCTTGGCGTTAATCTTGCCGACGTCCTCAGTCTCCATGATGTTGACGTACTCAATCTGTTCCTGGAAACGCTTGATAGCTGCATCGTCGAGATTCTCGATGAAGGGAATTGCTCCCTCTGCGCCGACGATTTTGCCGCCCGAGACGCCTCCTGCATGGAGAGCTTCAAGTGACTGGCCACTTAAGTGCCCTTTCACTTCTGTTCCACACGCGAGGACGAACCTGATGTTTGGGTTTGCAATGATGTTTGCGATGATCTTCTCAAGTCCGAGGTTCTCGGTCTTGCATGATCCGCATAATGCAGCTCCGCTTGCACAGATGCCCGCTTCATCAAGGTGGGATCCCATGGTGACAACAGCTACACAGCTGTTTGCGTCACCTGAATGGAAGTCTCCCTTGACGGTTGGCCATCCGCTTGCCGGTGATTTCTTATCTGCCATCTCTCTTCACCTCAGGTACTGAAACGCAACGATGGCTGCAATAAGCAGACCAACCGCAAGACCATACCAGAATGCGGTAACTCCACCGGCATAGACAAGCGTTTTGTCACGGCCAGGGTAGCTGTTCAGAAGGTTTCCTTCACCAGAGAGCATATTGACCAGGTCATCTGCAACCTTATCGAGTTCAGCAACCTGATCGATGATCGGCTGGTAGGACTCTCCGGCTGTCGTCACAAATCCGAGAATCGGATCGGCAACAAGGCCGAATTCAGGTAATACAAGAACATATCCCATGTCTTTCACCTCCAGTTTAGTCCTCAGTCTCCACGATCATCTTGGCATCAAGCCATGAGGCTGCATCGCGCTTCGAGAGCTCAATGAACTTTGCGTAGGTGTAGCCCCATCCGATGAGTGCAATCAGGAGTCCAAGCAGTGCTGATCCCATTGATATGAATGCAAACGAGATGACTGCCATCATGATCATTGAGAGGAAACCGCACTCAGCGGCGAGCATCAGTGTCCGATCCTGTGTGTTGGATGGACCAAGTGCTGCATTGAAGGGGTGCTGAATGGCAATGCCTCCGAGCATGAATGCAACTGCGGTCACGCCTCCACCAACAAAGGATGCCTGTGCGGCAGGGATTGCGAATCCGAAGATGCTGATTGTTCCTGCTGTCAGAACACCGAACGTAAAGTCTCCGGTTGCCATTGCAGTGAATCCCAGGATGGTGAGTGCTCCGATGATCGAGAGCTCAGCTAAGGACTGAACCATCACCGGGATCTTCATGTTCAACACACTGTCTGCGAGGAAACCAATGATGGCACCTGAGACGAGTGCAAGGACAAGGGCGGCAAGTGGAGAGAATAAGCCAAACTTTGTTCCAACGAGCATTGCGATGATACCGGCACCAAATGCGATCATGCCTGCGGATGGAACGCCTGTTCCGATACCGTAGCTGCAGAGCCTCTTGATGGTGCTCGTACCCCAGATGAGGGCGATGATTGCGCCAATACCGCCGAAGAACGAGAAGATATCAAGTCCGGTGATGGTATTGAGGTATGTCAGGTAGATACAGACGATCGATCCGATTAATCCGACAATCAACAGGGTGTTGTGGGGGATTGAGTCTGCGGATGCTTCAACTTTTACTGTCATCTTCTTCACCTCAGATTGGCATCGGTACGATGATCAACAGTGCCAGCAGTCCGGTTAATGCTGATGCAACCGCACTGGCTACGATAGCCCGTGGGAACCGCTTGAACTTGGGATCATGCGGACCCTCGATTGTACCGGTGATGTTGTACGCGGTAAGGACAGCGTTGACAAGGAACATACCAATGGCAAAGATACCTGCTACACTGACGGCAATCGGCATGATGCTCTCGGTGCTTGCACCCATCAGTATGGGAAGCCCGTTCAAGTACGCATCATAGAGCGAGATGTAGATCAGTGTTCCGCCAAAACCTCCGATAAGACCGCCAATTACACCGCCAACATAGGAGATGAACGGCAGGCCGTGACCTTCGGTACCCTGGCTCTTATACTCGTCCTGCGAGTCGCCGGTTATTGGATCGTGTCTGACCTTTCCGGATGCTGACGGAATGCCCATACCATAGACGTATGTTACATTGACGAACATACAGGTGAGTGCCATCAGCAGTGCGCCTCCGATAGCTCCCGTTCCGAGTGCCGGAAGGTAGCCGAACTGGGCTGCCCATGCTCCCTTGAAGAGACCGGCAAGACCGGCACCTGCTGCGAGCATCGTGACACCGGTAGCAATACCTGGTGCCTGGCCCATTGCGGCGGGTGCTCCACCGACCGGAACAAGGTGGACACTGAAGGTGACAAGCATTCCACCGACGATGATGCCGATCAATGAATAGAATACGGCCATCGTGAAGATGCCTGTCATGGTCATGTAGTACCCGATACCGACAACAACGAGCAGTAATACAATTGCGATTGCTGCTGCGCCTTTTGGCATTTCTGCGCCGGCGGCAGGTTTAGCTGCGATTGCTGACATTATGCTGCCTCCTCGTCAGGTTTTTTCTCTGGCGCCGAGTATGGGCCATAGGTCTTGCGTGCCCAGACCTCGATGTACCGTGCCATGATCGTAATGAGAAGAACGATGATTGCTCCAACAATGACTGACCCCCATCCTCCGAAGTAGTGTTCGAAGATGAGATGCCTCCAGAGTTCGAAGAAGACGATCAGGCCAAAACAGACTCCTGATGCAGGTCCAGCATATTTTGCAGTGAACCAGCCATTGTCCAGTGAGCTTCTTTCTCCTGCCTCAGCATAGCGGACGATGTTTCCGGATGCTGATATAGGGACGCCTGCTCCGAACTTCTGGTTCTGGTACTGGCGTTCTTTCCCATAATACGGGTTTCCAACGGCGGATCCGGCAGCTCCAAGTGCGATACCCCAGATAATACCGAGGATCGGAAGCGGGAACGGATGGCCGAGTACTGCGTTCATCAGGTAACAGATTGTTACCGTTGCAAATATCGCAACAAATGCGTGTGCTGTCGTAACCGGTGTGACCGATTTCAGAATGTCGACATAGACCGGCTGCCCGAATTTGGCGAGACTTGCTGTCCTGCCAAGATATGCGGTGGTTGCATACACGCCCTGGACAAATGATGCCAGAACGCTGCCAAGAATAATAGCAAGAACCGGATTGACGTTCATTGCCATAAAGGCCCATGCAACACCCGCACCAAGAGCGATCCAGAGAGCCCATGATGGTGGCTCACCTGCCACAGCTTTATTGAAGATACGATGCATGTATCCCATCTGCGGTGCGAGCTGAACCTGTGAGTTCGGGTCACCCTGAGATCCGATATTAGATTCGGTATCTTCGGCTGCCCCTGCCACAGTGGCAAGCGCTCCCGCAAATGCTGCTACTCCAATACTTAATACGATGTTCTCCATGTGAGATTCTCCCTTCTATAAGAGTATGAGAGTGTTCGATCAGCGCTGCTTCTCCAGAGTCGGAGTACTACGTGTAGATATAAAAGACTTGATAGTGATTGAGTTAAAGGTTTCGAAATATTGCTGAAAGCGGGCATCGTCACTCTCCTTTTCAGGGAATGGCTCCAAATTTCCGGCCCGTACTTCAGAACATCTTTCATTAGTGAAAAAAAAGTTTGGTTTAGATGATTTACTTTGCGGGGATGATAAGCGAGCGCTCGCCTGCTGGCATGTACTCGCGGATCGCACCGCGTGCAAACTCCTTCCTTGGTTCGGAGAAGTCGAACTTCAGGGCTGGGTCTGCGAAGCAGATCTTGATGAGTGGGGAGAGCGACCATGCATCGCCACGTCCGTAGTGGGCTGCTCCGGCGATAGCTGCATATTCTCCCTGGTGGCCGACGTTCATTGCATAGTTGGGGTAGTTCGGTCCACGGAACTCACCGATACAGCCTTCATCAGGCCGTACAGAGAGGGTGTTTGCTGAACCACACTGGTCCTGCAGGTCGTAGCCGAAGAATCCAAGTCGTGACCATCCCTCTTTGTGCATGAGCATCGAGAGGTACCAGCCGTTCAGACCGGCGTTTGAGTTGCCGGTTGCAATTGCGGTGGAGATACCGGATGCTGCTGCGAGGACACTTGCACGCTGGGAACCGCCGAAGTGGTCTTCAAGCATGGTTGGGTATGACTCGTACTGTTCCATACCGTTGAGGTTGACCTCGGTTGCGATGTCGTTGACGATTTCCTGGGTTGGCTTGACCTTGTCATTTGGACTTGGGTTCTGCCAGTCGACCTTGTACTTGTCTTTGATGTAGTCCATACCGTAGTAGCAGAACTCATCGAGGATGTTGTCGGTGTATGCAGCGGTTGCATACTGGGTGAATCCGACACCGCCGGACATGTAGGAGCCGAGCCAGATCTGGTCGAAGAGCATTGCACCTGCACCGACAACCTCAAGGGTTGACTTTGCGGGGTCATTTGGATATTTCCGGTCTGCCTGGATCATGTCGGCGAAGTTGCCGAAGAGGATACCACCTGGCTCGTTTGGACCACGGGCACGGCGGGCTGGCAGGTGTGAGGACATCTGGATGACACCAGCGTGCTTTGCTGCGTAGGAGAGGTCAGCAACTGCTGCTTCGCCTGCGCACATCCGGTATGCACCGATGAAGGACATACCGATCTGCATGGCGGACCACCGGGAGGTCGTTCCACCGTCGCATGTGCGGGAGACGGTTGTCGGGATGTGGACACACTGCCACAGGGATTTGCCGACTGCGCCCATCAGTGCCTCTGCCTGCTTCTTCGGGAAGAGCTTCTCGACGTTGATTAAGAACTGCGGCTCAATGTCGTCTGCAAGCTCTGAGTCTCCGGTGAAGACCTTGACGTAACAGTCGTCGGTGAGTGCCGGGTGGGTCTCGACCATGTGTTCCTGAACAACAGCTGCTCCGGGCATTGCGTGGTTGACGACGTGGAGGTACTCGTTGATTGTTTCAGGAGTAACTTCCTTGCCGAGACGCTTCTGGAGTGTCTGGTGGGCAAGGTCCATGTTGACGATGACGGTTCTCCTGATGTCGTCCCAGAACTGCTGCATGGCAGCGTTGTTGACGAAGTGGAGATCGTCACCCTCGACGAAGGTGCCGGTTCCTGAGACCTCGTAGGTCATCAGCTGGCGCTGACCCATCGGGATACCACCAAGGTGGCAGCGTGCGGGGTCATACATGTCAATGCCACGTTCTTTGACGATCTTCTGGTTTTCTGCCATAAACTCCTTCTTACGGGGAGACTGGTTCAGGCCGTCAAATGCATAGAACTTGGTCTTCTGTGATTCTACATCCTGTCCTGGGAACTTCTCCTTCAGTGCCTTCAGGAAGAGTTTCTGTGCTCTCTCAATCTTTGCCATCTTTTATCACTCCTTGGGCATGTATCCGTATTTTGTTCTCAGGCTGTGGATACGCTGGATGTACTCGATGTACTCTGCGTCATTCCGGTAGGGGTTTCCACCAAGGACATGGAAGATGGTCGTGTTCTCGCCGAGCCATTTTTCGTCCATGGGCTTGCCGACTGCAACCTTCTTGTCGAGCGGAGTTCCGATCTGGTCTTTGACGTACTTGACGATGCCGTCTTTGTCGAGGATGCACCTCTGAAGCATGTCAAACATCATGCCGTCCTCTGCGAGACGGAGCGAGTGTCCGTGCACAGTTGCACCGCGGATACCTGTACGTGCCGGGTCGAAGAGGTTGGTGTTGATTAAGTCCTTTGAGATCTGTTCAAGGTCACGCTCACGGCACTCGACGATCTGACGACCTGAGAGCGTACCCGGGTCAATACCGCGGTAGCGGTATTCTTCGGTGTAGGTTCTCTGGTATGGGTGGCATGGTGCATTCAGCATCGAGTCTGCGAACTGGATATACCGGACGCGGTCTCCTGCCTTTGCTCCCTCGGTTGGAGCGACGATCTTTCTGATCGGGCAGTCCGGCTCACCCTGCTCTGCGAGTGGTGGGTGTGCACTTGGGTATGCCTGACCTGGTGCGCGGTGTCCGAGGATAAGAACAACGTCCTCATCGGTAACATCACGAATCTTTTCGAGTTTTACTGCCGGGTTCATCTGCTTTCGCCGGTTTTCGGCGACCTTGGAGGTTCCCGGGCCATACTGTGGTTTGTATGCCATAAATTAATTCACCTCAGTGAAGGAGTTCTCCTTCATTGTTCGTAGTACTTCACGAATGACATCTGCCAGTTTCTCCCGTGTCGGCGTCTGCCCACGTGTCACTCCACTCACAATTGCAACAACAGAACCTTTCGTCCGGATTGCATCTGCGGGGGGCATCACATAGGCGGTCTTTACCCCTTCCCGTGCGAGATCTTCATAATCGATCGGCGCCTGGGAGACGACGACCGCTCTGATGTCGCACGATTCGAGTATGCTTCTGACTTTATGAACAACGTGCGATCGAACATTGCCATGGTGAAGGACTGCGACTTTATGCCGTTCGATCTGTTCAATCTCACGGTAATTCAAGCCGAAATTTGCACCGATGGCCGCTCCGCCTGCGTTTCCTGCATCAGCGGGGATGCCGCTGCCCGCGTTCAACACCAGGGTACTTACGCTGTATTCGACCCCCTGCTGCCTGAGTGCTGACGTGATATCGCAGATCGGCTTTGTCACATGCCTCCGTCCGGGAGACATTGCCACCACGATGACGTCCGGGTACCGGCATTCGGAGATCGTCCCGCGCTGTGCGAGCGATCCACCTTTGCCCATCCCCATGGACTGGCGGCAGTCGACGACCTGTGTCACACGTCCTATTGGCATGTTATCTGTTCCCCTGCAGGATGATCGGTCGGGTTTTGCTCTTTGGGTCAACCATGCCCAGGATACGTTCGTCATCGACGATACCATACTTTGCATAATCGGTCATGGTCATACTGGAGCGCATGAATCTGCCCTCCTGGATAGAGAATGGGAAGTTCGTAAGAATCGTCTCGCATGCCTTTCGAATCTCCGGTATTGATGAGCTATCCTCAAGTTCAATGAGAATTGTTCCTACCTGTACCTGGAGTTTAATCGTCTCACCCTGTACCTCGATCTCCCTGCGCTGGGCAACCACATTTGGTGTACCTCTCGCAGGTCCATATGGAACGATCTCCGGGACCCGGGGACCATTAAGGACAATCCGTCGGATGCCGGTTGTTGAGAGGATCTCATTTAAGAGAGCCTCTGCGGTATCGGGGGTGAGGAAACGTGCGGGGACGATTCGTATCTGGGGGTAGCTGGTTTCTGCCATTTGAATCCTTGATTACAGACTGGTTTATACAGCCTTTGCAATTGCCTGGATCGGCTTTGCAAACTCTTCGATCTGACCGAAGGTATCTCCGTAGATCTTCGATGTTGACTCTGGCGAGAACATCTGGGTTCCTGCATCCAGAGCGCATGCTGCGACGATACAGGGCATACCGACACCTGCGGCGTGCCTGGTGACGACGTGGTTTCCATTGAAGATACCTGGACCTCCACCACCGTAGATCGAGTGGCTGAAGAAGGAGAAACCGACTGCTACACCCATTACACGGCCGTAGTCACAGCCTGGGAGACCGGTTTCGTGCTCAAGCAGGTCGTTGAAGTACAGGAGTGTTGAAGAGACTGCCTGTGCGAAACGGCCGGCACCACAGTTGACCATGGTTGCGGCGAGGGTACCTGCTGCTGCATATGCATTCCAGAGCATCGGGTCCTTCGTATCATAGAACTGGAAGTATCCGCCTTTCTTGCCCGGTGCGATGACCTTGTCTTCGATTGCACGCTCAACAAGCGACTGGACAACGGTACCAACGGTTCCGGTCTGACCATTCTTCTTGACGAGGTCGTATACGAGGTTGTTTGCATTCAGTCCCTGGTAGGCGTAGAGGAGCATCTGTGCACGCTCGAATGGGCCGATTGCGGCTCCCATCTCGAACTCTCCTGCCTGTTCGAAGGTGGATGAAAGGGCTGCACCCTGCATTGCGTTCTTTCCGGTCATCATGACGGCGTGGTTTGCCGGGATGTTCCTGAGCGCGTAGCCGAGACCTTCGTTGTTCTGTGGGATGGAAAGGATAGACTGAACGCCTGCGCCTGCCATGTCCATGGTCTGCGGGTAGGTACCCCATACGGCTGCCTTGACGGTGTTTGCGTCAAACATGCCGACATTGAACTGCTCCATGATGGCATAGGTTGCCGCGGATGCGACAGCGGTGATTGCTGCATCATAGGTGGATGCTGCAGTCAGCCGTGCAGTTGGCGCCTGAACGAGAAGGAGCTTTCCTCCGCCGTAGGTGTTGATCTTGGTGTCGTCGCCATCTGCTACCTGCACCATTTCCTGAATCTTTGCGGTGACTGCGTCAGCATTCTTGACGATGTCAAGGTCAAGTTCACGGCCAAGGATCTGCTGGTGTTTGCCGATCTTGCCGGTCTTGAGTGCTGCTTCGATTCCACCGAGGTTCACTGCGACTGTCCTCTTGGTGAGGTTGACGAGTTTCAGGATCGCCGGGTTTGTCAGCGGGCTGACCTTTGAAAGGGCGACATTGCTCTTCAGGAGCTTACCGTTGTCGTCATACAGGTCGATTGTGTCTGTATATTTTGCCATAAATTTTCCTCCAAATACCGTTTGATTTGATACATTCCGGTCATTGAATACTGAATACTAAAAGATGTCACTGAATTGGGTACTGATAATGATTGGCACGTCCCCTCTGGGACATGAAATAATACCGTATCTCAGAATATAAGTGTTGTCTTTTCATCTTCAGGGAATATATTATTTAAAAAAGTAAAATAAAAATAAAAAAAGGGGTAATATTCAAATATAGGAACTAATTTCAGTTTTTCCCCGAACGCCAGTATGATAAAAAAGGATTATTTGTACAACTATATATGTTGTAATGCCCACTCCCCATCCTACAACTCACTGCGCTCCTGATGATCAGGATATCTCAGGCCCGGATATGATGTGGTCTGGGGAAATGCTCTTCATCACATCACTTTTGAGCCTTTCAAACCCGATATCATCGAGTTGCTCTCCAAGGAGGCGCCCATCCCATGCCTTTCGGTAGATCCAGGTGACAACCATGTCGATGACGGTATGTGCATCATCAATTGTTGTCACGGTAACAAGGGGACGACCTGGCGCCGGGTGCCTGCCTCGTTTTCCGCCGATGGTTATCAGGTATGCAGGAGGATCCCCCTTTATAATATGGAATGGGCAGATATGGATACAGTTTCCACAGTCAATACACTTCTGCCTGTCAAGAACGATCTCTCCGCCTTTCACCAGAAGAGCGCCTTCCTTACAGAAATTCACACAGGTGCCGCAGCCTGTGCAGAGTCCGGGGTTTCTGATCGGTTGCTGTACTCCTGTAATGCCTATCTCGCAGAGCCGTTCTGATACACAGCTGTTTGGGCAGGCAGATATCGCAATCCTGACTCTGACCGGCATATTTTTGGCAAAATATTTCCTGTCTGTCTCAAGAGCAATCTCGATAGAGTCGATATTGGCAAGCCTGCACCGGTCTGTTCCGGGGCATGCGGTGATATTGACAATCTCTTCTCTCTCTGCTCCAACGGGTGTGCCGTTTGCCTCAAGTGCTCTTCCAAGTTTCTCGAGGTCTTCGATTTTGATATGCGGGATCTCCATCGTCTGCCGCGTGGTGAGGTGGGCAGTGCCTGCTCCATATTTCTTCGTGATCCGTGCAATCCCTGACAGCTGCTGTGGGGTGATAATCCCTGCCGGAAGTCTGATCCTGATACAACAGAAATCGTTGTTCCTCTCAGTGATCACACCCCCGCGGGTGTGTATTCCGGTATCTCGTTGAATCTCCATATGGTATCTCCTTCGTCTCTATCCTAATAATTCCTGTTATCATCCGCATCTTCAAGGAGGTCTGCACACTGTTTGAGTGCTTGTGTGACGGCTCTCATGGAGTTTCCCCCCACTGCAAGGCATCCTCTCTCCTCTTCAAAGGCTCCTCCACACCCAATGTGCAGTACTCTCCCTTCCGCTCCGGTTATGCCGGGAGCTTTTCGTACCACCTCTGCGGCATCACTGAGTGCTTTTTCATCTGCTCCATGAAGGATCAGCAGGCTGCCGGATGATTCTGGTCCGGCATCATCCAGAAGTCTGTCCAAAATAGCCTTTGGGGTGACCCATGTCGGAAACCGGTCAAGATTTATGAGGATCTCTTCAACAGTCGGGCTCCTCATAAGAATGTGTTCTCCTCCGACATCTCCAAGGGCAATCCCCGGCAGGGGAACATTCTTGAAACCCTCGACGATGCAGTAATCGGCTCCTCTGTCTGATGCGGCATCCAGCGCATGGATGAGGCCTTCTTCTGCGAGGATCAGGATGCTCTTCTCTTCATCTATGGCGCAGGCCCCGGATGCACCTGCCCGGAAATGGAGCGTGGTGTCTTTCCCCTCCTCAAGAGAGAGTGTGTGGTGACCGCTGTGTTTGATCGTCTCGACACGGCCTTTCTCAGCAAGCCTCCTGCATAATGCCTCTGTGAGGGTGGTCTTCCCGGTATTTGATCTTCCGAAGATGTGGATGACAATCATCTGAAGTGTAGGTGGTGGCTGATCAATTATTATTGTCTGCTATCATGCATATCTCACCTATTTCCACCGTTATTCATCAATTTTTGAAGAAAAATGGCTATGTATAAATAGTCTGGTCGGCAACCTATCACTTATCCGAGGTAAGTTAACCATGGAAATGAAGTATGTACCAA
>NPID01000268.1_pt1 | contig 97746 bp, 79 predicted proteins | sample 8637491 | NCBI WGS metagenome assembly NPID01 (sample SAMN07420843, study PRJNA396082) | bioreactor metagenome | isolation source: sample BA6 brine-fed electro-methanogenic bioreactor BA | place: Japan: Kochi | collected 2016-06-14
CAGTTTTAATTGCCGTTGACAAAGGCTATCGACGAAGAATCAGACGATTTAAAACCCCAACACCCAGAACCTTGTACCTTATACCATGTTTTGAAATAAATTTAAGCTACGAATAATAATAATATATAAATCGGAGAATAACCAATGAACCTAACCGTAATCGGAACCGGCTATGTAGGGCTGGTAACAGGAACCTGTTTTGCCGAAATGGGCAACAATGTTATCTGCGTGGATAACGACAAGCGCAAAATCGAAATGCTTCTGGCTGGAAAAATTCCCATCTGGGAACCGGGTCTTGAAGAAATGGTGCAGCGAAATTTTGAAGAAAAACGCCTGCATTTTACCCTGGATATCAAACAGGCAGTGGAAAATTCTGATGTTTGTTTTATCGCTGTGGGCACTCCGCCGGATGAAGACGGCTCAGCCGATCTGCAGTATGTCCTGGCTGTAGCAAAAGATATTGCAACTCACATGAATGGTCATAAGATCATCGTGGATAAATCCACCGTTCCTATCGGGACAGCGGATAAAGTTGCCAAGACTGTACAGGCAATTCTGGATGAGCGAAATGTGGATTACACCTTCGATGTGGTTTCCAATCCGGAATTTTTAAAGGAAGGCGATGCCATCAACGACAGCATGAAACCAGACCGCGTGGTAGTGGGAACAGACAGCGAAGAATGTGCCGAAGTAATGCGGGAATTGTATGCACCATTTGCCCGAACCAAAGATAAAGTGATCGTGATGTCTGTGCGCAGTGCCGAAATGACCAAATATGCCGCCAATGCCATGCTGGCTACCAAGATTTCCTTCATGAACGATATTTCCCGTTTGTGTGAAAAAGTTGGGGCTGATGTGCATGAAGTGCGTAATGGTATCGGCTCTGATTCCAGGATCGGCTACAAATTCATCTATCCCGGCATCGGTTATGGTGGCAGCTGCTTTCCCAAAGATGTGAAAGCCTTGATCAAAATTGCCGAAAAAGAAGGAATGACAGCCAGAGTTCTGCAGGCTGTGGAAGACGTGAATAACGACCAGAAACGCTGGCTGGCAGAAAAACTGATAGCACATTTTGGTGCTGATCTGAAAGGAAAAACCATCGCTCTCTGGGGGCTTTCTTTCAAACCTAAAACCGATGATATGCGAGAAGCTCCTTCCCGCACTATTATCAAAATGCTGACCGATCTGGGAGCTGAGATCAAAGCTTACGATCCGGTGGCTATGAATGAAGCGAAACGTGTTTTCAGTAAGTACGAAAACATAACTTATACAGAAACCAATTACAAAGCTCTACAAGGTGCTGATGCCCTGATGCTGCTTACCGAGTGGAATCAGTTCCGTAATCCAGATTTTAATAAGATGAAACAGTTGATGAAATCACCGATAGTTTTTGATGGACGTAATCAGTACAATCCGGCTGAGATGAAAGAGCTGGGCTTTACCTATTTTGGCATTGGGAGAAAAGTTTAGAGACTCTGTGATGGAGTGACTTTGAGAAATGAGAATTAGAGATCATCAGGATTTGCAAGTATATCAGTTAGCTTTCGATTGTGCAATGCAGATTTTTGAGATCACCAAGACTTTTCCCAAAGAAGAAAGATACTCTTTGACTGATCAGATCAGAAGATCATCAAGATCTGTGACTTCCAACCTGGCTGAAGCATTTCGCAAGAGAAGATACCCGAAGGCTTTCGTCGCAAAATTAAATGATTCTGAAGGCGAAGCCGCGGAAACTCAAGTTTGGCTGGAATACAGTTTGAAATGTAAATATATAAGTGTGAAAGAATTTGATAAACTAAATACAGATTATGATCACATTATAGGAAAATTAGTTAATATGGAACGATATCCGGAAAAATGGTCAGTTTAATAAATCCCATAGTCTCAAAGTCACATGGTCACAAAGTCACATGGTCTCATTCCACAGGTCGGGAAGAGGAAAGCAATGTATGATATTATTAATGAAGGTTGTTTAAAATGAACATTTTAGTTACTGGAGGAGCCGGGTATATCGGCAGTCACACTGTTGTAGAGCTCTTGCAGGAAGATCATCAGGTCACGATCATCGATAATCTTTCCAACAGCAAAGAAATGGTGCTCGAGCGCATCTGGAAGATCACTGGCAGAAAGCCGGAATTTCATAAGTGTGATATTCTTGATCTCGATGGATTAGATCAAATCTGCTCTCAAAATGAATTTGATGCCGTAATTCATTTTGCCGGCTTGAAAGCGGTGGGCGAATCAGTCGAAATTCCTTTGGAATACTATCGCAATAACGTGGCGGGAACGCTCAACCTGCTCCGTGTTCTGCAAAAGCACAGCATCAAAAATTTTATTTTCAGTTCTTCTGCCACGGTTTACGGCTTTAGTCAGGATGTTCCTTTTAGGGAAGATCATCCCCGCTCTGCCACTAATCCTTACGGTCAGTCCAAACTGATGATTGAACATATTCTGGAAGACCTGCAGAAATCCGATCCTGCCTGGAATATTGTGCTGCTGCGCTATTTCAATCCGGTTGGTGCGCATCCCAGCGGTTTGATCGGAGAAGATCCCACCGGCATTCCCAATAACCTGATGCCGTTTATCAGCCAGGTGGCAGTTGGTAAAAGAAAGCAACTCAATGTTTTCGGAAATAATTATCCAACACCTGATGGAACTGGTGTGCGCGATTATATTCATGTGGTGGATCTGGCGATTGGACACTTAAAAGCTCTGGATCAAATTCAGAAAAAATGTGGTTTGAAAATCTATAATCTGGGCTGTGGCCATGGCTATAGTGTGTTGGAAGTGATCAAAGCCTTTGAAAAAACAACCGGCATAACAATTCCCTATAAAATTGTGGATAGACGTCCCGGAGATATTGCTACCAGTTATGCTGATGCTTCTCTGGCCCAAAAAGAACTCAGCTGGCAGGCTGAAAAAGGTATCGATGATATGTGCAAAGACGCTTGGAAGTGGCAGAAAGAAAATCCTGATGGATTTTCTGAGAAGTGAGAAGTGAGCGATGAGTAGTGAGATGATCTTAGGGCAGTTGTTAATAGTTTTAGAGATTTAATTGTGTATCGGACAGCTTGTAAATCATCCGTAAAATTTTATACCACCGAGCAAGCTACCGCGCAAGTACCGAGTAAGCTAAAAGGTATCCGGAAGGATTTTCTTAAGAGTTGAGAAGTGAGAGATATTAAATGGCAATAATTAATAGTTTTCGAGACTTAATTGTGTATCAGAAAGCTTACAAATTAGCCATGGAAATTTTCGAAGCAGGTAAAGAATTTCCCAAAGAAGAGAAATACTCTCTCACAGATCAAATGCGCCGCTCATCTCGTTCAATCACTTCTAACATTGCCGAGGCCTGGTCCAAAAGAAGTTATGAAAAATATTTTATCAGTAAATTATCAGATTCTTTGGGCGAAGAATTCGAAACAGAAGTCTGGCTGGATTATGCCCGAGACTGTAAATATATCAGTATAGACAAGCATAAGAATTTTGTTAAAGGTTACGAAGAAGTGCGAAAAATGCTGATTTCAATGATCAATAATCCTCAAAAATTCTGTAAATAATGCTATTAAAAATCAATCTCACCTCTCACTACTCATTTCTCACTTCTCACTTCTCACTTCCCTCTTTCTTTTTCGAAGCAAACAATTCTAAAAGGATAAATCAATTATTATGAAATTACTCATAACAGGCTCCGCCGGCTTTATCGGCTCACATCTGGCAGAAACTCTGGTTAAAGATCACCAAATTGTCGGATTGGATAATTTCTGTGATTTTTACGATCCGGCTATCAAGCATAAGAACATTGAAAAACTGCTGGCAAACAATAATTTCAGCTTGATCAAAGCTGATATTCGTAACCGGGAAAGATTAGCAGAAATATTTTCACAACTGCACTTTGATCTGGTCATACATTTGGCAGCCATGGCAGGTGTGCGGCCTTCCATCGCAGATCCCCAGCTTTACACGGAAGTTAATATCAACGGCACGGTAAATCTATTGGAAGAGTGCAGAAAACATCATATCAAGAAATTCATCTTTGCTTCTTCTTCCTCAGTTTACGGTAACAACCGCAAAGTTCCCTTTGCCGAATCCGATGCGGTTGATCAGCCCATCTCACCCTATGCCGCCACCAAAAAAGCCGGCGAACTGATCTGCCACACCTATCATCAGCTCTACAATATTTCGCTGGTTTGCTTGCGCTTTTTCACCGTTTACGGTCCGCGTCAGAGACCCGATCTGGCGATCCGCAAATTCGCCTGTAAAATGCTGAACGGAGAGGAAATCCCTGTTTTCGGCGATGGCTCTACCCGGCGCGATTATACCTATATCGATGATATCATCGACGGTGTGTTGAAATCGGTGGAATTCGTGGAAAGTGGCTGTCATTATGAAATCTTCAATCTGGGCGAATCGCAGACGATCAGTTTGAGTGAAATGATCAGCGTCCTGGAAGCAGAATTAAAACTAAAAGCTAAGATAAAACAGCTGCCGCTTCAGCCCGGCGATGTGCAGCAGACCTTTGCAGATATTTCCAAAAGTAGAAAAATCCTGGGTTATAATCCACAGACAAATTTTCCAGTCGGCATAGCTCATTTTATAGATTGGTTAAAACAGCAGTAAAGCAGCATCAGAAGTAATTTACAAGTGTTTATAAACCGTTCTGCAAGGGGCGGTTTTTTTATTTTTTTTAAAAAAATAATTGACGATTTTTACTTTCAAATCAATTTCTGTAAGTGCTTGTTCTAAAATGAAAAATGAACTGAGAATGAAAGCAAAAACAAAGGAGGTATTATTATGAGTATGCGACCACCAGCTATCAACAATGTTTCTGTTGCCGGAAATATTGTACGTGATGCTACAGTCAACCATGTGGGCGAGAACGATGTGGCTGTCACGACCATCACCGTGGCGCACAATCAGCGTTATCGCGGCAGGGACAACAAGTGGCAGGAAAGTGTTTCCTTTATCGATGTGGAGGTTTGGGGAACTCTCGCTGAACGGGCGGAAGAATTCTACAAAAAAGGAGTACCGGTAATCGTGGAAGGCAGTCTGAAATCTAACTCCTGGAAGGATAAAGATGGCCGCACTCACACTAAATTATTGGTGCGGGCTGACCGGGTACATCTGCTCAGCTTTCCCGAACGCAAAGAGGACAAGGAAGAAAAGGAAGAATAGTTTAGAACTTGTAGCCTAAGCCAAAATGATGGGTTAAACCCATGGTGTGGGTATTCACCCCATAGTCGATCAGTACATTATAGAGATCGAAGCGGGCACCGGCTGAAAGACTGTTGGGATTGGTTCTGGCTCCCACCCGCAGCGCAAATTGATCGATGATCTTCACTTCACTGCCGAAGTGGATCTGAGTATCACCATCCAGGGCTTTCTGCAGTTCCAGATTGGTCATAACCGTGCTGTAGGGTGCATAGGAAATACCCAGAGCCATACGCTGCGGCAGTTCATGAGAATTATCCTTTCCCACGGTGGGATTATTGAGGTTGAAAACCGTGAAACCAAATCTCGTCCTGTCGTGTAAAACAGCCAATAGGCCCAAATTAACTCCCAGCGTGGATTGATTGCCGAACCCGGAAATTTTCAGATGATACATATTAAGACTGTAGCCCAGATTCAGCTCGGAATGGATATCCTTGAGAATATTTACTGAGTGCGAGAGGACATAATTTTTTTCGGATAGCAGAGTGACGTCCAGATATTCTGAATCGAGTGAAAGCAGACCAAAACCCAGCCGACCGAATTTTCTGGGCAGCTGCAGGCTGAAGGCAAAACTGCTGACCTGGGCAAAATCACAGCCAAAGAGCTGGGTGTAGCCGATCAAAATATCATTGCTGCTGTGGATCAGCCCGGCCGGATTATAAAAAACCGCATTGGCATCATCGCTGGTGGCATAGTAAGCGCCGCCCATTGCACGGGCACGGGGAGAAGGCTCATAATCATCAAAAATTGCTGCCAACTGAACTGCTAAAAAGATTATTAGTAAGACTAAACTGAATTTTTTCATGTTCTCCTCCTTATTTAAGCGGTGCACCCACAACGATCGGTGCTTTGGCAGTACTCTTGCTGCCAGTTGTCGTATTGATCACTTCCAGAAAACAGATATAAAGCCCCAGGGGGACCAGTTTATTATCCTTGTCTTTGCCGTTCCAGGCATATTCGATAAGACCGGTAAGAGATGAAATGATCTGATTTGCCGGCTCTGCAACCAGTTTACCTTCGGCATTGTAAATCTTCAGAATTACTTTATCGCCGTTGCGCGATCCGAATTCGATCGGGAATGTCTCACCCCGATAGGGATTAAAGGGTTGAGGCGGAACGGTAAGCACGGCTTTCAGCTTTTCCACTGCGATCGTGAAAAAATAGGCCGCTTCCTGCGGGAAACCTTCCGGCAGCAGCAGCGTATCGCCGGCTGTAGTGAAGCCTTCAAGATAAAAACGGACAATGCTGCCGGCAGAAAAAGCGGGCAGCTCTGCTAAATAGTATTCTTCTCTGCCGTTCTGCAGGGTCATTTCGGTCAGCTGCCAGTCCAGATCCTGATTTGTCTTCCACCAGAGGTTAACACTCTCAAAGCTCTCAGCATAAGAGAAGCTGATGGTGATAGGCAAACCGGCTGTCTGCTGGCTGATCTCACCATAGGGATAATTGACAAATTCGCCTTCATCCAGATGATCCTGATAGCCGGGCAAAATCTGAAAGTTGTTATTATAGATGCTGCCAACCCCAATAGCCTGCAGCAGAAAACCTTCCGCAAATTCACTGACATCGATACCGGTGGAGTCCCAGACGCGGATAATGGTGGTACCGCCGCTCTGATCCTCGATCATCAGATTCCAGCCGCCGCCGGCATAATACTTATCGTAAATCTCGCCCACCACACGCACAAAAGTGCCTTCGTAGGCATTGAGATACTGATTTAATTCCAGGTAGACCGGGGTGGGATCGGGATTACCGGTGGAAAGCACTTGATAATAGAAATCCGTCAGTTCAGTTACTCCCTGGTATTCGTCCACCTCTCCGGTTACACGCACTTCGTTGCCCCGCACCAGATCATTTTGATAGGCGGCAGTAATATCATAATCGAAGATCATCATACCGCGGTTGGAATCATCCTGAATAAACACATTACAGCGCGCCCCGTGAGTTACGCCCACACCGATAGTGATAATGCCTTCAATGGTTACCGTCTGGTCCTGATAGACCGAGACGCTGTCCTGTATATGGGCGATCGGCGTGATCGTCTGTGCCGGCAGCATAAACGGCAGTAAACATAATAGAATAATTAAATATTTCATGATTTCTCCTTGGGACGAGTCCCGAAAATACTGTAAATAATTAAAATGGTGATGGCAATCACAATGGAGCTGTCCGCCAGGTTGAAGACCGGCCAGCGGTGCATGATGAAATCAGGAAAGTCGCACCAGATAAAATCGGTGACAGCGCCCAGGATCAGGCGGTCGATGAGATTGCCGATTGCTCCGCCCAGAATCAGGCTGTAGGCGATAGTTTCCACTTTATCTCTGGAATGCAGGATCAGCCAGATAAGCAGCATAGAAGCCAGTGAAGAGATGATCAGAAAGACGATGCGGTTAAGATGATCCGAACCTAAAGATAAACTGAAGGCAGCTCCGCTGTTCTGAACATGGGTCAGCCAGAAGAGCTTGGGGGTAACGTAAATTGTTCTGCCCAGCTCCAGATTCTGGCGCACCAGATACTTGCTTATCTGATCCAGAAAAATGACCAGAAATGTCAGCCAGAAATAGGTGATATTTTTTTTTCGAATACCGCTCTTATCCTGACTGCTCAATTCGCTGTTGTCAATTTGGTTCAACGTTTTCTTCTCTTTTTCAATTCTTCTTGAGATTTGCATCCGATGCAGAATCTGGCATAGGGAACGATCTTCAATCTTCGTTCGGAGATCAGATGACCGCAGATCTCGCAGATGCCGTATGATTTATCGTAGATGCGGCGCAGGGCATGATTGATATATTTTAATTTCTCCAGTTCCTTATTGAGCAGATAAACCCTTTTTTCCGCTTCGTCCGTATCGGTGCCCAGATCGGCCTGATGCACAGAATAAGAAGAAAGATCTCCGGATTGATCTTTGACACCACGTTTTTGAATTTCATCGATACTCTGGATCAGTTTTTGAGTCTGAGCTTTTTCCTGAAGCAGAATATCTTCGTATTTCTCCAGTTTTTTCATAGTAAATTCTTTTGCAGCCATTCTAAATTCCTTTTACTTATTTATTCTTTTTATGATTTCTATAATTAATTTCTGCAGATTGCTCTGGGCGCGGGCAGCATTGGCTCTGATCTCTTCCTGGCTGTGAGGTAGAGCGTGGAACATATTGCTGAGATTGGTGACGATGGAGAGACCCAAGACTTCCATTCCGGCTTGAACAGCCACGATGACTTCCGGCACGGTGGACATGCCCACCAGATCAGCCCCGGCTTTTGCCAGCAGGAGGCATTCGGCTGGTGTCTCCAGGCTTGGTCCGCTGACAGCAGCATATACGCCTTCCGGCAGGGAAAAATCATAGCGCCGGGCAATTTCCAGAGCAAGCTTTCTCAACCGCAGGCTGTAAGCATCGTTCAGGCTGGGAAAGCGCTCTCCCAATTCTGCAGGATTTTTTCCGATAAGCGGATTATTTCCCAATAAATTAAGATGATCCTTGATGAGCACGATAGTTCCAGGCTGCAGTTTTTCATTCAGACTGCCGGCAGCATTGGTGACGATGAGATTTTGACAGCCCAGCAGCTGAAAAAGACGAACCGGAAAAGTGACTTCTGCCAGACTGTAGCCTTCATAATAGTGCAGTCTGCCCTGCATGATGATCACCTTCTTGCCGGCCAGTTCTCCGCAGACAAAGCGTCCCTGATGGGAAGGTGCTGTGGATGGCGGCATGTGAGGTACATCTTCATAGGGAATGATCTGTGGTGTTTCGATCAGATCGGCCAGAGCGTTGAGTCCGGTTCCCAGAATTAATCCATACTGAGGCGAAAAGCTGAGATTGGATTGCAGATAGTCTGCTGCTTGTTTTATTCTATCCAACATGCTTTACATCCCAATCAATAAATTCCTGAGGATATTTAAGAGAATGATGACTATAAAAGGTGAGAAATCTATCATCATATTGGGAGCGATCTTACGAAGCTGCAATCTGAACCAGCCCAGAACCGGCTCGGTGATGCGGATAATAAAAATGTAAAAACTGAAGAAAGGACTCTGAGGAGTGATGGGAAACCAGGAGAGAAGCGCTCGAATGATAATGATGATGATGTAAATATCAATGATCTTGTACAGCAGATAAGCCAGAGAATTCATCTTATAAAACCTCATGACAGTTGCGGCAGCGCGCTTCATAGATGCCCGAGGCGCCCACAACCACAGTTTTCTTTTCACGCGTCAGCCTTTGGGTGCGGCTAGCCGGATTGCCGCATTTCACGCAGATAGCATTGAGCTTGGTCACATATTCGGCAATCGCCAGAAGCGCGGGCAGAGCTCCAAACGGTTCACCGCGAAAATCCTGATCGAGACCGGCGACGATTACTCTTTTACCGCTGTCTGCCAGCTTACTGCAGAGTTCCACAATCCCCTTATCAAAGAATTGCACTTCGTCGATGGCGACGACCTCAGTATCGTACTTGACCTGCTGATGAATATCATCGGCCGTTTCCACCAGCTGAGAGGGAGTTTTGAGCTGGCTGTGGGAAACGATCTGGTTTTCATCGTATCTGTTGTCGATCTTCGGCTTGAAAACCTGAATCTTCTGACGGGCATACTCGGCTCGATGCACGCGGCGGATCAGCTCTTCAGTTTTACCGCTGAACATACTGCCACAGATAACCTCGATCCAGCCCGTCTTATTTTTTATGATATTCATATCAACTCCCGTGTCATATATTTGGAGGTGCTTTTATGTGTCAAATAATTTGTGGGTGATTAATTAAGATGATCCTTCACTCATTTGTAAGGACTTTACAGATGGTCAATTACAAGTAAAAGAACAAGATAAAGAGTTTAATTTGTGAATCTTAATATGGATAGATGGACATTTGCCGAGAACAGTTTTTGCAAGATTTGAATAACCTGCAAAAAAAAAGACTTAAAGGATTATCAAACTCAAATTTCAATGCTGTATTTGCCAAATTAATCTCAACTTGAGCATCCAATAAAAATTATTCTTTACAAAAATCGATACATTATGACCGATGGCATCGTACATAAAATGAAAAAAGTGAAGGATGGCATCGGATGATTAAAGATTTGCTGTATCAATATAATCCCTGGTGGGAGAAAGATTTCAAATCTGATTTAATTAAAAGACCAGTCTACCAGACTAAATTATTTCAAGCCAAAGATCGAAAATCCATCGAGATGATAACCGGGTTGCGTCGGGTTGGAAAAACAGTCTTAATGAAAATGGTGATTGAAGATTTGTTGTCTGAAATGAATCCAAATAGAATAATGTACACCAGTCTGGATGCTTTTGGATTAGAAAACTACTCAATCCACCAGGTTATTGATGAATTTAGAAGAATTCATAAACATTCCCGCGCGACGAAATTATATCTTTTTCTAGATGAAGTGCTTTTCAAAAAGAACTATTTACAGGAGTTGAAGAATCTGTATGATAATGAAAATTTAAAGATATTTATTTCTGCATCTCAGGTTGGATTAATGAAAGACCAGAGAGGATTTTTGACCGGCAGAGTGCGGTTGCATGAAATTCTGCCGTTAAAATTCTTCGAATATCTAAACTTTAAAAATATTGTTATCAAACAATCCGAATCGTATTTAATTGAACAGCATTTTGAAGATTTTATGAAAACAGGTGGAATACCTGAATATGTATTAAACGGAGATATTGGTTATATTGAAGAATTATGTGATAATTTATTGTATAAAGACATCATAGCTGTTCATAACATTAAAGATTCTCTATTGATACGTGATTATTTCAAACTTTTAATGGAAAGATCGGGAAATCAGGCATCAATCACGAAAATCGCCAATATTCTAGGAATCAGCCGGGATACATCCAGCAGATATTTCAGTTTTTTTGTAGATACTTATCTTATTCATCCGATTGAAAGATGCGGAAAATTGAACGAACGAATTCGATCTGGGAAAAAGGTTTACGCCGGTGATACCGGAATCCGTAATATGGTTACTGGCTTCAGAGATAAGGGCGCAGTTTTTGAGAATCTTGTTTTTTTTGAAATAAAACATCTATCTCCTTGTTATCTGTATCAAAATGGAATCGAAATCGATTTTAAAACTGATCAGCATCTGATTGAAGTAAAATATAATTCTGAGATGACCAAGAAACAGGAAGCATTATTCAATGGTTTATCCGGCAGGAAAATACTGATAAGTAATACGAAAGATTTTCTGAATCTTGAAGAAAAATTAGGCAAATCATAAGTATTGAAGTTCTGATTTTGTTTAAGTTTTATAAGATTAAGTGCATTTTTCATTCAGAGCACTTGCAGGATTTGGATAACCTGCAAAAAAAAGACTTAAAGGATTATCAAACTCAAATTTCAATGCCGTATTTGCTGATCTTCTGATAGATCGTCGAACGGTTTACTTTCAGCAGCTTAGCCACTCTGCTCACTTTGTTGTTATTTTGCCGCAGATGATATTGCAGATAAGTTTTTTCAAAATTTTCTGTAGCTTGTGTATAATTGCTGTTAGCAAGCATTTTGCTAAACATCACGATACTGCTGCTGCGCTCTCCGGCTTTCTTCTGTTTCATTTCCCGAATGACGGTATCATTATCCACTTGATCGTAAATCACAGTTAAATACTCGCAGAACTTCTGCAATTCCCGCACATTTCCCAGCCAGGGGTAGGAAGTTAATTCGGGTTTCAGTTTATCAGGATCGATATCAAGAAAGCAGGTATGCTCATTGCGAAATTTTTCACAGAAATATTTGAACAAGATCATTATATCGTCGCCGCGATCGCGCAGCGGCGGAAGATTGATGATATAGCCATCCAGGCGATAAAACAAATCCTCTCGAAACGTATTTTCCTTTACCATATTCTGCAGGTTTTTGTTGGAAGCAAAAATGAGTCGTACATCAACATTTTTGGTTAACCCGCCCACAATTCTTATCTCTTTCTTCTCGATCGCCCGCAGGATTTTAGCTTGAACGTTCAGGTTAATATTGGAAATTTCATCTAGGAAAAGAACACCACCGGAGGCCTGCTCAAAAAATCCCATTTTATCGGAATAAGCTCCTGTGAATGAACCTTTTTTATGACCGAATAATTCCGAATCGATAAGAGTTTCCGGCATCCCACCGGAATTGACAACCACATACGGCTTGCCCAGGCGCTCTGATTGAAGGTAGATCTGTTTGGCTGCAATATCCTTACCCGTTCCAGTTTCTCCCTGAATGAGCACATCAACATTGCTTTTGGAAAATCGGGAAATCCGTTCCTTCACTTTCATCATGGCGGCAGATTTGCCGATCAAAGGCGTCTCGCTGATCATTCCCCTTCGCAGATTTTCCTTATCTCTGTTCAAAGAGCTGGTTATGTCCTGCTGCTCTTTAAATTTAAGCGCCTGCTTCACTTCATTCAGAAATTTATATGAATTGAAATTACTGCTTTTTTCGATGAAAGTGTAGGCTCCCAGTTTCATTGATTCAGCAACTTCCAGCCGGCTGGCTTCGCCGGAAAGGATGATAACTTGAGCTTGAAAATTATTTTCTTTTTTCAATCTTTCGAAAACTTCCAAACCACTTAATCGGCTGTTGTTCAATTTTATATCGAGGATCAACAGATCCGGATGAAAACGCTTGTATTTATCGAAAAAATCATCGCTGTTGCTGCTGGTGACGACCTGGAAATCTGCTTTCTTCATAAGATCGGAGTAAAACTCGAGAAGATCGGGATTGTCTTCCAGAATTAATATTTTGTTCATGTTATCCCCTTTTTTACAAATTATTATTTAACATGCTATACTCACTATTACGTCGCTTCACTTTTACTCAGAATGACGAAACAAAACATCGTCATGTTGAGGAATTCTCTCACAAATTTTGACGAAACATGAAAGAATAAACCCCTCTTTGTCTCCCCTTAAGAAGGGGAGCTTTTATTAGATGACAGCATAAAATGATCGTCATGTTGATCCCGAAAGCTATCGGGTTTTATCGAAGCATCGAGTTCTCTACCTGCTCACTTCTATCTTTTTTGATTAATCTTCCGCTACTCCTCGATCCTTCGACAAGCTCAGGACAGGTCACTCCAGCCTACGCAACGCTACGGCACGACGGGCAGGGTGACAATCATCTTTTATTCAATAACTTGATCTCCACAACAAATTTACTATCTTTCAGATTATAATTCAATTCTCCCTCATGTCTTTCAATGATGATTTTGGCAATCGGCAGCCCGATTCCCGAGCCTTTCGGTTTGCTGGAATAGCCGATATTGCCGAACTCTTCCAATTTAAATTCTTCCCGATTGATTGGATTTGTTATGGTGATTATGGCTACACCTTTTTCTTTGTGGATGACGATGTCGATGTTCTGATTTTCCCGCACTTCTTCCAGTGCATTCATAATCAGATTATCCAGGGCTATCCTGAATAAATTTTCATCAATTGCAATTTCAATTTCTTCTCTGGCAGAATCAAATTCAATACAATGAAAATGGCTGTGTTCCACATGATTCATCAAAACCTGTCTGATGAACATATTCAGTTCAACTCTTTCTTTGTAAAGTTTGTCGATATGAGAAAACCTGGAAAGCATCTGTGCCGCCTCAGAAACATTTTCGATGGAACTGGTCATTCTATGCAGATACGCAGTGTTATTATCTTTAATCTCCTCAGCATGCTGATCCGTAAGCATTTTCATCATCAGCACCTGGTTTTTCATATCGTGCGAAATGCGCTGAATGATCTCCGATTCATCACGGGAAGGAATTTCGAAAACGCTGTATTGGAAGAGAAGAAAGTTTTTCCGGTAGATGATCTGCGGCTCTTCTGCCAATTCGAAAAGTATTTTTTTCATGTCATTTTTATCAAAGGAAAATTTCCTGTTCAGTTTGAGATGTTCTCTAACCTTGCCTTTTATGTCCCAACGAAAGATAAAACCAAGAATACTTAAGGAAGTGAAATAGGTTTTGGAAGGCAGGATCAAGGGAATCGTAAATATCTGATAAATTAGCAGATAAATCGTTAATGCGAGAATTTCAGTCAAAAAGACAACGATCAGATAAGGATTTATCTTCGGGTTTCGGGAAAATTCCGATTTGTGTAAATAGTTCCAGCCTTCCAACTCCTTGATGTAATATAACGTATTTCCCTGCCATTGGAATTCATGTCTGGGAGTGACAAAAGTAAAAAGGGAATTAAAATTTCCGTCAAAAACCTGACTGGGATTTGCTCCCATAGATAATGTTTCACCGGCAAAGTTGGCTACATTATATTTAAAATAAGTGCCCGTGGTTCCAATCTTTCCGTTTCGTGTTTTTTTTATCGAATAATCATCTGCCAGAACGATTTTCTGAATGGAATTTTCATTTTCATTTATCAGCACAATATCATTATCGACCATGCTAATATCAGAAAGCTGAGAATATTCGATATCCAGTTCCTGAACAGAAAAATCGGTCATATCAACCAGTTGCATTTTTTTGATGGAATTATCGTAGTAAGACTTAATTCCAAATAGCAGGTGCTTTTTCTGAGGTATGTACAGGAAATTTATATAGCTGAATACTACCGGAATTTCAATCACAGCATCATTACCGTTGATTTTTTTAACTTCTCCCTGGTCATCGAGGATGATCAGGAAAGTGCTCTTATTATTGCCCAAACGTTCCTTCCTGTTCTTATCTATCGGATCTTCGTAGGCAACTGCGTAAGTGGAGAAAATTATCTCTTTTCTATGATCATCATCGATATCGATTATCTCGTGCAGCTCCGGGGTCCCGATATCAAACTCTTTTCTCCATAGCAGTTGATCATTTTCTAGATCATAACAAAATAATTGCACAGGAAGCCATCTGTCGGCGCAAGCTGCTATGATAATATCATCATTTCCATCGGCATTGGCATCTAAGAAACCCAAAATAAGGGCAGGATAGAAGCTGCCCTGATTGTCATTATCCTCTTCCATTCGTTTTTTGTAAAAAGCATTTCTTCTAAAAAAATTGATAACTTCATCCAGCTTAAATGGGCTTATGTTTATGTTACTCTTCCTTTTAATTATATCAGCGAATACAGTATAAGATTCTTCCAAACTTAAATCATTTTGCAGGAACGCATTAAGGTGTGATCTGCTGAGTAATATCTCATAACCTGAGCCGGATTGCTTTATATGAACGGTATCTGGAATAGTAACAGCAAATTTGCAGGAAGTTATGATCCTATCGTCTATGGTTATTGATTCTTCGCATAGCTCATCAAAATAATGATTTCTAAACAGGAATTTACGTGAGCTTTTTACGGCAGTATCATTTTTCAATTCTATCAAATGATAATCAGCCCGGTTGTGGGTGCCGATGAGATAGATGGTGCCATCAGACTCATTATAATAAAAATTCGGTACATCTCTTGTAAAATTGGATCTAATAGATAAATTTCCAACTTCAAGTTCTTTCAATAAATTTGTTTTGGAATTTCTGAAAATAAATCTTGTAGATCCCCTCGGACTGTTGCTGGCATAGATAAACTCAAGACCACTTTCTTCCGGTAATACATGAAACTGGTCAATTACAAACAAAGGTGAAGAATTTACTTCAAAAGCACTGCCGCTTTCGTAGATAACATCCGGATTGATGAGCACGTACAGTACCGTGATCAGCAGCACCAACAGCAGAAGATTCCGCAAAGATAATACCCTTTTCCAAAAATTCATAATAATACCTGATTCTTACGACAACCACGTTGAATAAATATTTCAAATCTATTTCTGTCAATTATCTTCTGCATTTTTGATGCCAGATACTACGAGAAATTCCGGAAAATCATAAATTTAATCATCAGGTTGACTTCGAAAGCTTTCGGGATGCTTGCTATTTTGACGAAACATAAAAGAATAACCCCCTCCTTTTATTAGATGACGGCATAAAAGGATGGTCATGTTGAGTAATTCTTTCCGGAATTTTGACTAAACAAAACATCGTCATGTTGAGAAACTCTCCATGGCAAACGACGAAACATGAAAGAATAAACCCCTCTTTGTCTCCCCTTACGAAGGGGAGCTTTTATTAGATGACGGCATAAAAACATCGTCATTTTGAGAAACTCTCCCTGCTATTTTGACGAAACATAAAAGAATAAACCCCTCTTTGTCTCCCCTTACGAAGGGGAGCTTTTCTAAGATGACGGCATAAAAACATCGTCATGTTGAGAAACTCTCCATGGCAAACGACGAAACATCAAGTAGTCAGTCCTTCGTCAATCTCCTTTGAAAGAAATTCTCAGGAAGACGGGGAAAAATTGTAAATCAACATTCGGAAGAGTCTCGATAAATCGAGCCACATTCCGAAGTTTGTATTCCTTTTGTCGGATTTCATAGACAATTTTGTCTATATATTTAGACAAAAAGCTGTCCAGCAGATCTGGAAAACCGGCAAGATACCCATCAAATGGGGAATTGTGCTATTTGGCACAGGAAATGTTCTTACTACAGGCATGGAACGAATATTAATAATTGATGATTGTAAAACGGATCAGGAAATGATCAGGCAGCATTACTGCGAGAACTGTCAGAATTTTGATTTTGCCGCCTGCGGAGAGGAAGCCTTTTATCTTCTTAATAGATTTGATTACGATCTGATAATCATTTCCAACGACCTGCCGGATTTGAATGGCACCTGGATCATCCAGCATCTAAAGAAAACAGTAGATAGCAAAATTATCTTAACATCTTATTTCAATCATGGTGTGCTGGAAAGAATGGCACGCAGATTGGATGTGTCGTTTATAAGCAAGCCTATGGCATAAGCTGAGGATCTTCCGGGCAGGACAAAATTCAAAATAGGTCGCATTGATGATTAACTAATTCAAATTTTTTTGCGCCTGAACAGAAACTAGTTGACGCCTGCCACAGCGAAAAGCAATTTAGCTATGTAAATTATCTGAGGACAAAAACCGAAGTTTGTTTTTTATGGATTGTAGTTTGGAAAAGAAAAAGGTCTAAGAACCTGAATTGTAAAAAGGAAAAATTATGGCAAAAACAACTGAAGATCCAGTCCTGGCTGCAGATCTTTCTGCCCACCTGCAGGAAGTTGAAATGAATATATTGAAAGCTATTGAGCAGTGTGACAGGCAGTTGGTAGCAGAATTGCTGCCGCGCTACAGTGAGTTGAGCAAAGCTGAAGGGAATCCCCTGAAACCTCTGCAGAAAGCAGCGCAGATTTCCATCGAAAATAAAGATCTGCAATCACTGAAAACCATTATCGATCAGATCAGATCTCACCTTTTTCCGCATCTGCCCAATAACGATATGTCAACTTCCGGCAGCAGTTTGCTGGAAGCAGTGGATAAGGGCAAGCTGGCAGTTGTGAAAAGATTGATCGAAGCGGGAGAAGACGTGAACACGATCGATCAAAAAGGCTGGAACTGCCTGCACCATGCTGTCATCATGAATGATGTGGAGATAATCGAATATCTGCTCACACAGGGAGTTCTGATCAATCTACCCAGCCGGGATGGCTGCACGCCTCTGGATTTTGCCATCCTGCTGGTAAAAGCTTTCAATAACTACCAGATCTACGATCTTCTGAAAAATCACGGCGCAATTGCCAATGCAGCTGGCAAATGTGAAGTGGAGATTAAAAAGAGGAATAAATAGTTTAGCAGCATCACTATTAAACCCTAACTTATTGTAATTTTTATAAGTTAAGATATTTCCCTTGACACAGATTGATGATCATTAGAATCACCAACAAAATAAAAAACCATTGGAAGATTTTATAAGAATCTTGCGATTTCAGTTAGTGCAGTTTCATCCTGCTGAAGATGGCTGGAAATTCCACCAGCAGGTTTTGCACTGGGAGGAAGAGATGCGTTTGATGTTTTTGCTGCTGGCAGCAGCTTGTTTATTTTCTTGCAGCCACTCGCCCACCGAACCCGAACCGAATGTGGGTGATCAATTTCAACTGGAGATTAATCGAATTGCAGAAGATGCTCTTGAATTAACCTGGCAGACACAATCTGATGAAAATACTCTTCGCCTTTCTAAAAAAACCGGTGAAGCAGACTGGGAGATAAATTTTGCCGAACTCACTTCCGCTCAAACTTCATTTATCGATACGGTCTATACGCAAGCTTTTCTGGTCTATTCCTATTTTCTTTCCGAAATGGCAACCGATTCGGTCATTGCTGTTTCCGATACAGTAGCCTGGTTCTCGGATTTTTCGCTTCCTCAGGATTTCAGTCTGGAGCAGATCAGGCAGGACAGCATAAAATTGAGCTGGCAGGATAAAGCGTGGGGAGAATTTTGCTTTGGTCTTGATAAAAAAATCGGTAACGGCATTTGGCAGGAAGCTCATATTTTATTTGAACCGCCTGCCGTTAACGGTCATAACTCCCTAATGAGTTGTCTGGATTACAGTCCTGTAGCGAATGATACGATCTATTACCGGTTATACATAAAGAATGGCAGTTCACAGTCAGAATATATCTCAGCAGATATTTATGCTTTTCTGCTGCCGCCGGCGGATTTTCAAATCAGTGTGGAAGGCAGCGGGTTTAGATTGAACTGGTGTGATAATTATCTGAATGAATCCGGCTTTGTGATAGAACGAAAACAACTTGGAGGTGAGTTTAGCGAGATCTGTCAAACTGCTCCCAACACTACTTCTTATCTGGATGATACGGTTGACCCTGCCACTATTTATTGCTATCGCCTAAAAGTAATGCAAAACCAAGTTTTTTCTGATTATACACAAACGGTTATGGGACGTGTACTGCATGACGGAATCTGGGTGCCGCTGGATTATTTTACTATTCAGGAAGCTGTGGAAGTGGCAGCAGATGATGAAGAAATAATTATTCTGCCCGGTATTTACTATGAGAATGTGCTGGTAACAGGCAAGAATCTGCATGTTTCTTCTCTTTTTTCGGTGTTGGGAGATCAAAGTTATATTTCTCAAACAATTATAGATGGCAACATGGACGGAAGTGTTTTTGCCTTTCAGGATTGCATTGCTGGAACATCGGAGATCAGCGGCTTAACTCTGCGAAATGGTTCGGGAAATCTGGTTACTGATTCCGGAAGTGAGTTTACTTTTCATAATGGTGGTGGTATTCTTTGTTTGAATTCAAACCTTTTGCTTTCCCATCTTGTTATTCAAGATAATCAGACTGAGTTGGGGGGAGGTCTGGCAATATTAGAAAACAGCTACTGTATCCTGGAAAATTCTTTGATCAGTAATAATAGAGCTTTTGGCAGTTTGAATTACAATGGAGGTGGTATTTACTGCAGATATTCCGAACTGGTAATTGATAATTCGACAATATCGCAGAATAATGCTATGACAGATGGCGGCGGGATATTGATGGCGAGTTCAACAGTCGAAATTACCAATTCCATTTTTGAAGAGAATTTTTCAGGCACAATCGGTGGAGGAATTTGTATTTCAGTTCAATGTGATGTTGTTCTGGAGAATCTAATGATTCGAGATAATACAGCCATTAGGGGAGGTGGAGGTATCAAAGTGATTATGAGCTCTCCAGTTATGAGAAATCTGACCATTTACGGAAATCATACAACTGGTGGTGGCGGTGGTATGAATTTCATTTCTTCATCACAATCAGTTCTTGAAAATATCATTCTTTATGACAACACAGCCAATCAGGGAGCGGCAATTTATGCCAGTTCTATGGGAGTAGATCCGGTTAATGTGACAGCCTATAGCAACGTAGCCAGTGACGGAGGAGGAGCTTTTTACAGCAGACACACTGCTCATTCCACTATTACAAACTGTATTTTCTGGAATAATCTGCCTCAGGAAGTGATGATTCGTCCTGGTAATGCACCCAGCAATGAAGGGTCGGTTACAATTTCTTATTCCGATATTGAAGGTGGAGAAGATAATATCTCTGCTTTGAATGCTGACAATGTGCATTGGATCAGGGGTAGTATTTCTGATGATCCTCTGTTTGTAAATGCTGCTGGTAATGATTTTCATCTACAGCAGGATTCGCCCTGTGTTGATGCTGGTTTTCCCTCGCACATCTATCAAGATCCCGATGGCAGCAGAAACGATATGGGTGCCTATGGCGGACCTTCAGGAGATTGGTAAACTGAAGGATGAATCTCTTTATGCTGATTATATTCGGTTTGTCTTAACAGCGGTCTTAATTTGCAGGTTTTTTACCCAAATCTCAAAATTAATTCCATCAACTGAAGCGGTCATAATCATCTGATTCTGACAACTGTGATACTCAATTAAATATTATATTGACAACTCTACCGTTCAGAAAATATTTATTTCTTCATAAATTGGAGGAAATATGCGATTAGAATTTAGTGAACTTTTTGCTATTCAAAAAAGGCTGGCGGCTAGTGTTTCAACGAATTTTAATAGATATCTGTATAACAATATCAATTGGGACAATCGAATGATAACGATCACCGGCGCACGGGGAACAGGCAAAACCACGTTAGTGTTGCAATATATGGTTGAACGTTATAAAATCCTGAAAAATTGCCTTTATATTTCTGCCGATAATCCCCTGGTATTGAAAAATGGAATTTATGACACTGCCAACGAGTATTTCAAGCTTTATGGTGACACTATCATAATCGATGAAGTTCACAAACAACCAGGCTGGTCCATTGAAGTTAAAGCTCTGTATGATGCCTATCCTGACAAAAAAATAATTATACTGGGAAGCTCAAAACTTAATATTTTAAATCAAAAAGGCGATTTATCCAGACGCACAGTGATCTATAATCTGGAAGGACTATCGTTCAGAGAATATCTGGAGATGAAAACTGAAACAAGATTTCCGCATATCAGTTTGCCAGAATTACTAGCAAATCATCTTCAATTCAGTTCAGACATACTGAAATTGAATAAGGATATTTTAAGACATTTTCGTCAATATAAGCAAATCGGATTTTATCCTTTCTTCATCGAAATGGGAGAAGATGATTATTTTACTATCCTGAACAACCTGCTAGATAAAGTTATTTATGAGGATGTCCCCACTTTGAAGGATTTGAAAAGCGCTTCTCAGGCAGCATTAAAAAAACTGATTGCTTATCTGGCTATTTCAAAGATTCCGACTATTAATATCGGTTCTGTTTGCAACGAATTAGATATTCCCAAAGAAACACTTTACGAGTTTTTCGATCTACTTTCTCGCAGTGATCTCATCAATATCGTAAGACCGAGAAATGCTACCATTCGATCTTTGAAAAATGCCCGAATTTTTCTATCGAATCCCAATTTATATTATGCGATCAGCAGAGAGCTTTGGAAACATGAAGTGGAAGTGGGAAACCTGCGGGAAGCCTTTTTTGTTTCGCAGATAAGGGGAAGTCACACCTTCTATTCTTCTCGATCAGTAGATTATTCCATCGAGCTCAGCCCCGATGAAATTATCGAAGTGGAAATAGGCGGAAGAAATAAATCCCGTAAACAGCTCCGGAATATCGAAAACAGCTTTATTCTTCAGGACGATCAGTTAGATGGATTTGCCAACGTTATTCCTTTGTATCTGGTTGGATTTTTGTATTGAGATCAGAAATTGAAAACATCTTCAGTCCTGCAAATCTGCTTGTAAGGGAGTAGCACCGTTCTGAACTTGCTTGGGGAAAGGGACGAAGACAGACGAGCTATTTTTTCGAGCCAATTCATGCAGCTTGGTGGTTTACTTTACTCCATTTCCCACTGGGTTCCATTCGGTGTGTCTTTGAGCTGAATTCCCAGTTTCTTCAGGTCATCGCGAATCGCATCTGCCATCTGCCAGTTCTTCTCTTTTTTAAAGCGATCGCGGTAATCAATCAGCAGCCGGATCAGGTCATTCGAAATGGAATCAACATTATTTTTCAATTTGTTTTCCAGATCGTTGAAGAATCCCAAAACGCTGCCCAGTTCCACCAGCAGATGAGCATAATTCTTATCGTTTGAATTGCGGGCTTTTCTGGCTGCCTCAAACAGAATAGAGATGGCAATAGCTGTATTGAAATCGTCATCCATCGCCTTGATGAATGTGTCTTTCATTTTCTGCTGATCTTCATTATAAGCGGGAGTTTCATCCTTGATCGAAAGATAATCCAAGCTTTTCAGAGCAGTATAAAAATTCTTCACAGCCTGCGCTGATTCCTGCAAAATAGCTTCGTTGTAATCGATCGAACTGCGGTAATGCTTGGAGAGGAAAAAGAAGCGGATCGTTTCGGCATCATACTTTTTCAGCACATCACGGGTCAGGAAAAAATTATCCAGACTTTTGGACATCTTCTCGCCGGTAATGTTTAGAAAACCGCCGTGCATCCAGTATTTAGCATGGATTTTACCGCAGCATCCGCGCGCTTGAGCGATCTCATTTTCATGGTGCGGAAAGATCAGATCAATTGCCCCGCCGTGAATATCGAAGGTCTCTCCCAGCAGTTTTTGCGACATCACCACACATTCCGTGTGCCAGCCGGGACGTCCTTCTCCCCATGGACTCTGCCATTTCGGCTCGCCCGGTTTGGCTTTTTTCCAAAGCGTAAAATCGCCGGGATGCTTTTTCTGAATATTTTCCTCCACCCGCGCTCCGGCTTGCAAATCCTCGATTCTCTTGCCGGAAAGCTCGCCGTAAGTTTTATCTGCTTCGATGGAATAATAGACATCTCCGTTCACTTCATAGGCAAATCCCTTATCTTCCAGATCTTTGATCAGACCGATCATCTCGGAAATATACTCAGTTGCCTTGGGATAATCATCTGCCGGAGATATGCCGATGGCAGAAGTGTCATCCAGAAAAGCTCTGATGTATTTTTCGGCGATTCCGGCAACCGGAACATTTTCCTTTTGGGACTGCTCGATCAATTTATCATCGATGTCAGTGATATTTTGGACGTAAGTTACCTCAAAGCCGCGATAGGCAAAATATTTGCGCACAACGTCGAAGAAAAGAAAAGTGCGGGCGTTGCCGATATGGAAATAATTATAAACAGTCGGCCCGCAGAGATAGATTTTTACTTTTCCCGAATCTACCGGAACGAATTCTTCTTTTTTTCTAATGAGTGTATTATAAATCTTCATTTTTTTCTTCCGTTTTATAATTATACTTCTGTCACACGGAGTAGTATACGGCAACTGCCGAACACGTATCGAAGTGTCGAATCAATATTTTTCGTTTCATCCTTCGATACTCGAGAAAAGTCGAACTCAGGATGACATTTTATAGTTTTAATCATGCTCTTTTGTGTTTTGATCAAACATAACGGTTTCACTATGTAAATTATTCAAAATCGTGATGGTTGTCTTTTTCCCATCCCGTTGATAATCTATCTTTTCCTGCCAGCTTGGATCAATTTTTTCCCGACTGGAATGTTCGATGACGATCTTTCCATTGTCGGTTAGAATTTCATTATCAAAAATCTGGCTGATAGTCTTATTCACCAACTTTCGATCATAAGGTGGATCTATAAAGATGAGATCAAACCTGGTATCACAACTTTTGATGTAGGCGCTGGCTTTTTTCCGAAGAATGCGGCAGTCGTTTTTGCAGTTTAGTTTATGAACGTTCTTGATGATCGTTTTGATGGCTTTTTCCGAAAAATCGACAAAATCGACAGCTAATGCTCCGCGACTGAGTGCTTCCAGACCCAATGAGCCGCTGCCGGCAAACAGATCTAATACTTTTAAATTCTGGCAGGAAGGCAGCACATTGAAGACGACTTCCCTGGTAAAATCGGTGGTGGGACGGGCAGTGAAACCGGGTACGGCAAAGATATTGCTCTTCTTGAATTTACCTGTGATAATTCTCATGATCTTCTGCGGGCGTAAACGAAATTAAATTCCATCTGCTGCGGTTTTTTGCTGAAATTGGGACAGGAAAGCAGCATTGCCGAAGCAGACTGCTTGCAGGTTCGTTCGCATTTCTGACATAGTTTATTATATTGGCTAATATCGCTGTTTTTCTTTTTCTTCTTTGTCATGTTCATTTTTTTTCTTTTCATGTAATACGTCTTCTGCTTTAAATCCGACATTTTCCTGATCGCTTGTTTTATGTTTGATGATCTCATCGAATGATTGACTGAAAAATTCATCTTCCGGCTGTTGTCCGCCAGGCACGTATTCCGATTTTCTGCTGCGTTTTCGAGATGTTGCTTCTTGTGTCGGCTGTTTTTTCTGTGGCTGTTTAGCTTTCAGATCAAAATCAAGGTCCTGCTCAGTTGGTTCTTTTTCTTCTGAAGCGGCTGGTTGGGCTGGTGCCTTTTCCGGTGTGATATCAGAAAAGGGTGCTTCCAGATCGCTATCTATATCGCTTTCTGTTTTTGACTGAACTTCCGGCTCTATTTCAGCTTCCGCCTGGGAAGGTGTAAAATCAAGATCGGTCAAATCGGTTTCTGATGTCGGGGGCTTTTTTTCTTCTGCCGTATCGGGCAGAATTGTCTCATTCGAAAATTCCAGATCATCCGGCTCTGTCTCTGTTGTTTTTTCCTCTTCTTCAGGAATTTCAGTTTCCTGCGGTTGGCTGAACTGCAGATCCAGATCGGTCAATCCTTCTTCCGGCACCGATTCGTCAGAAGATTGCTGTTTTATACTTTTATTGGATTTCAGAAGCTCTTCCAGATGATCCGGCGTGATCTTTTCTTCAACTTCGCTATCCTCTTCCTCTTCCAGGGGGGGAATGTCTGCCAGTACCGGTTTTTCTTCTTTTTCTTCTTCGTCCTCGGTCAGAGAAGTCATTTGTCTTTTCTGCAGGAATTCTTCCCGCAGTTGTGCTTCCAGTTCCTGCACACTGATATCGTCTTCTATCGGTTGAGGTGCTGCTGGGTCGGGTTCAGGGCGGTCTGTTTTTTTCAGAATTTCCGTTTCCGGGGCAGTGGGTTGCGAATCTAACGGCTGATCTTCTGGTTCTTCCTGGTCAGATTCGATCTGCTGCATCAGCTCCTCAAATGATAAATCTGCCAGATCCTCGCGTTTAGGAAATTCCTGCTGACCGGCTGTCTTTATGGGCGTTTCTTCTGCTTCAACTGGAATCTCTTCCTTTTCTGCTTCTGTTTCAGTCGAATCTTCAGTGTCAGCCTGACTCGAGATTTCTTCGGATTCTGAGGTATTTTCAGATTCGAGTTCTGTTTCTTTCGAATCTAACTGCAAATCTGTGGTCAGCCTGATCTCTTCATCCGGTTTGGTTTCCACTACAATCGGCTCGGGCAGATCGATATGCGGGCGCTTGATCTCTTCGAGTTCAGGTTCCGGTTCTGTCGCTGGTTCGTCTGATTTTTCCTCTTCATTTGTTTCTGCCGGTTTTGTTTCAGTTTCCTGTTCTGGAACGGATTCTTTATCTACCTGGAAAGACTGGGCAAGATCATCGAAAGGCAGATTGAAAAAATCATCGTCAGAAGCCGGATGAATCTCTTTTTTCTCTTCTTGTGATTCTGTCTGCAGATCAGGTTCAGCTTTATGAATAGATTCTGATTTATCTTCTGGTTTGGGAACAAAAGTTTCGATCGGTTTGATCTGCTGATTTTCCTGAGAAAATTGCCTGAAAACCTCATCCAGAAAATCATCTCGACTCTGGCTTGGCAGCGGCTCTGTATCAGAGTCCTGCATATCCTGCATCGATTCGATTTCGGGTAGATTCTGTGATTTGGTAAATTCCTGATAGATGCTATGAGGAAGAATGTTGAATTTGAGTTTATCTTCTGTATTGAAGATCTGGTCGATCACCGGATTGTATTCGAAATTCTTGGTTTTGCGGATCTGAGATTTAAGTTCTGTTATCTTAGCTGCCAATTCTTCAGAAGGTTGGCGGCTGAGAAGTTTTTGATAAACTAAGAGGGCATCCAGAAGTTGATCTTGGCTCTCATATAGTTTTGCCAGGGTAATTGTCGGATTTATCTGATCGTGCATATTACTCTCCCAAACTTATTTGGCACTGCATTTTTTCCAGAGTTTTGGGACCGATTCCCTTTACCTGCAAAAGATCCTGAATGGAAGTAAATTTTCCCAACTCCTGCCGCAAGGCAATGATCCTTTCCGCTTTAGCCGGACCAATTCCAGTTAATTTTGTTAATTCCTGCACATCTGCTGTATTGATATTGATTTTAAGGAGCTGGTTGTCAGACGTGGAAGTTTCCTGTGGTGCAGGCAGTTCTTGCTTAGCAGCAGTAATTTCCGTTTCACCCAGATCATGAAAATAAACTTCGATTTTCTGATAGGTTGCATTTCCTATACCCTTTATCTGCAGAAGATCGATTTTATTTTGAAAACCATGTTTTTGACGATACTCAATAATATCGGCAGCTCGTTTGGGACCGATACCGGGAATTGTGATCAACTCTTCCAAAGTAGCGGTTTGCAGATCGTATTTAAGCGGATAATCGCTGGCAAAATCGACCTGAGCAGGCGGCTGCTCTTCTTCTGCTGTCAAAAAAGTTTTTCCCACCAGCAGTCCCAGAAGAGCAAATACGGTCAGGTATAACAGGATTTTCTGTTCGTTGGGCGTTAGCAGATCGGCTAATATCTTCATAACTAATCCTGATAGATGAGGTGGATCAGGGTTTGTCCCACCACAAACAATGAGTGAGGTGAACATTTATCCGGAGTGTCTTCCATAGTATGCCAGTAGGGATAATCAAAATCTATGATGACTGCAGCGTTTATACCAATATTCAAAAGCGGCACATGATCGTCGTAGATGCGTTTGGTTATGATTGGACGGAACTCATTGAAACCGAGTTCGGCAGCAGTTTCCCAGATTTCTTTTACCAACAGCGGCGCATTGTGATAGGAAATGTATTCCATATCGATCTTAAGGTCTTTATCACCGATCATATCAACGATGATCGCTTTTTCCGGTTTGGGACCGGAGAAATTTTCGGCGAAATAAGTAGAACCCAGACACCAGGTGTGATTATATGCTGTCTGCCCGGAATCTTCCAGATCAAAGAAGACCAGATCAACTCCAAACTGAGGTGGTTGATGCTGATCGATGATGCGGGCTAATTCCAGCAGAACGGCTACGCCGGAAGCGCCATCGTTGGCGCCCGGAATCGGCTGCGAGTGCAAAGCGGGATCTTCTTCTTCGTCAGCCCAGGGACGAGTATCGTAGTGCGCACCCAGAAGCAGGCGGCGACTCATTTGAGGATAGAAGCTGGCGATAATATTAACGCCCTGGATAGCACTATCCAGGACGGTTACCTCAAAATGCTGTTCTTCGAGCCTAGCTGAAGTTTTGCTCAGTTGATTGATAATCAGATCGCGGCAGAGCTGAATTTCGGTAGAACCGGGATAACGCGGGCCTAACTCACATTGTTTTTCTAAGAGCAGAAAAGCTTTATCCTGATCGAACAAGGGCAGCTGCGAGGTGCAGGCAGCCAGAATTGAAACCAGTATGATCAACAACCCGAATTTTACCATTTTACCTTCCTAACATTTATATCTTCTACAAAAAATTCCCTGCAAGTAATCTGTCAATTTTGTTTTACTTATTATTTATAATTTCAGTTTAAGATTTTCTCGCTGCTCTGCTTCTGTTTTTGTGAATTTTCTTCCCCTTCCAACAGGTAAGATACCAAAGGTCGAGGTGCAGATTATTATTAATATCGGCTTTTTTAAAACTAATTTCAGAATTCTACATATAACGGAATGATAATTGCGACTTATTCAAAAAAGTTTGCAGGAGGTTTGTCATGAAAAAGATGCTGATTACGATCTGGCTGGTTGCCGGCTTTTTGTTTCTGGCAAATAGCAGCTTCGCCGAGGTTAATTTATTGGGTGGAATTGTAACAATAGTTAACAGCGGTGAAACAGTTGTGGACAAGGCAGGTCGGATACAAACAAGATATGAACAGACAACTCCGGATGAGATGGCAATCTTCTGCAGCAGCAAGCCGTTTCAAAGTATCAGTGAAGGCTGCCGGCTGCAGCAGGCGGGGCAGCAGAGTTTTGCCGGTTTTCGCTTTGGCGATGCTGATCCCAAAAACAGCGATTATACCAGCGTAAAGAAAGTCGTTATTCTCAAATAAAAAAACAATCCCCTCCCCATACATAGAAATGGCACTCGACTTCGGTCGAGTGCCATTGCCCTGTTTCTGAACAAAATAACTATCGGTGACTGGACTGTAACGCGTCAGATAAAGTATTAAGGATGCAGGTTTATTAGAAATTTTAAGCCCGACCAGCCGGCCGGGCTTTTTTATCCACGAATTTCAAATCAGCTCAATTCTGCCAGTTCCACAGTGAAATGCCTGAGCAGTCTGGGCTGATAGGTTATCTTAAAACCTTTGATTTTCTGCCTGTTAGTCATCACTTTGACCGCAGTTTCCACTACATAATCCAGGTGAGATCTGGTGTAAACCCGGCGTGGAATAGCCAATCGAACCAGTTCAAGTTTGGGATAAATGGTTTGTCCGCTTTTCGGATCATCATAGGCGAACATGAGGCTGCCGATCTCCACACCTCGAATACCGCCTTCCTGATAAAGGGCTACCGCCAGCGCCTGAGCAGGAAAAAGTTTCTGCGGAATATCGGGTAGAATGGAGAGAGCATCCAGATATACAGCATGACCGCCGGGCGGCTGTACGATGGGAATGCCTGCTTCTGCCAGACTTTCTCCCAGATAAGCTGTCTGCTCGATGCGGTAGCGCAGGTAATCTTCCTGTAAGCCTTCCTGCAGTCCGATAGCAACTGCCTCCAGATCGCGTCCCGACAGACCGCCGTATGTGCGGAATCCTTCTGTGATGATCAAACGACTGACCAAGCGTTTGGCTAGATCGCCATCACGCAGAGTAATGAAACCGCCGATATTGACCAGAGCATCTTTTTTGGCAGACATCAAAGCACCATCGGCCTGAGAGAAGATTTCCTGAGCGATCTCTAAAATACTTCTATTTTCGTAACCTTTCTCTCTGGTTTTGATGAAATAGGAATTCTCGGCAAAACGGCAGGCATCGATGAAGAGCGGAACGTTATGTTTTTTCCAGAAAGCGGAAACCTGTTTGATATTTTCCATAGAAACCGGCTGGCCGCCACCGCTGTTATTGGTGATCGTGATAAAAGCCAGAGGGATTTTATCTACGCCTACTTCTTCTACCAGTGTCTGCAATTTTGCCAGGTCTATGTTTCCTTTGAAGGGAAATCTGCTGGTGGGGTCGTGTCCTGCATCGATCACACAGTTTACCGGAATACCGCCATTATGACGAATGTTGCCCTCTGTTGTATCAAAGTGGATATTGCTGGGGATATAATCACCCGGTTTGATGACTGTGGCAAAAAGCAGAGCTTCGGCTGCTCTACCCTGATGAGTTGGAATTACCTGCGGATAACCGAAAACTTTTTGGATCGACTGCTGAAAATGCTGGAAACTGCGGCTGCCGGCATAGGATTCATCTCCGCGCATGATGCCCGCCCACTGGCTGTCACTCATGGCGGAGGTGCCGCTATCGGTGAGCAGATCAATAAAAATATCTTCAGCTTTTAAATTGAATAAATTGAACTTTGCTTCTTGAATCCGGATCAATCTCTCTTTTCTGTCCAGCATCTTGATCGGTTCAACCATCTTGATCTTGAAGGGTTCGACAGGATACTTCTTCATGACAACTCCTTATCTTAGAATAACCAAACCATATTCTTTTCTCAATTTGAGAAACTTTTTAAAATTTCAACTCGATTTCTGTAAAGCATTTTTTATCCGGCTCGGCTTTGTACAAGAAGCGAAAATGAATGTATTTCATAATTACAAACCGAGTTGATTGGAATTGTAATTACCATCAGGAAATGGTCTTAGAGCCTTTTCGGTATCTGTTTGATAAAATTAATTTGTTTTATCTTTGAATCATAAGATACTATCTAAAAAAGTTAAGGAATCCGAAATGAAAAAAGATGATGTAGTTGCGCTGGTTGCCTTTCCCGTAGTTGTTTTGATCGCTCTCGGCTTAGCCTGGGCTGGCAGTCAGAACGGAGAAACAGCATTTGGGCTGCCGCTTTTCACCTGGGCGGTAGCTGCGGCATTTGTTATTCAATGGCTGGCTTTTATTCCAGCTTTTATTTTCCAAACCGAAAAATTCTATGATCTGATCGGCAGTCTCAGTTATATCTCGATCACGATCCTGCTTGTTGTTTTCAGCCCGGGAGTGAGCGCCAGAGAAGTCCTGGTAATGGTGCTGATATTGATCTGGGCCGGCAGATTGGGAACTTTTCTGGTGCGGCGCATTCACAAAGCAGGTAAAGATGGCAGGTTCGACGAACTGAAGCCGCATTTCTTCCGATTCCTGAATGCCTGGACTTTGCAGGGATTGTGGATCTCTTTCACGTCCAGCGCTGCCTGGATTGTCATCACTTCCCGCAGCAGCAGAGAATTTGATTATTTTGCTGGAATTGGATTATTGATCTGGCTGATTGGATTTTCGCTGGAAGCGATTGCCGACTGGCAGAAAAGCAGATTTATTGCCGATCCTGCTAATAAAGGAAATTTCATCGATGTGGGATTGTGGTCGCGCTCGCGTCATCCCAATTATTTCGGTGAGATCACCATCTGGACGGGAATGGCAGTTATCGCTCTGCCGATATTTACTGGCTGGCAGTGGATCGGCTTGATCTCTCCGGTTTTCGTGGCAATTCTGCTGACCCGCATCAGCGGAGTTCCCATCCTGGAAAAACGCGCTGATGAGAAATGGGGTGGACAGGCAGATTACCAGAAATATAAGAAGAAAACTCCGGTGTTGATCCCGAAGTTATAATTCCTGCAAGGCCTTCACCACAGGATAAACTAAGCCGGTGATCAGCAGCAGCGTGATGAAAGGACGGTTGATGTTCTGCCATTTGTAGTTCTTGTGTTTGATCGCTTCCAGTCCGTGATTGATGCCCGAAAAGAAGAAGAAGAACAGGAAAGTGAAAAGCACGACCAGCTCCGCCTTGATGCCCCATTTACAAAAGCAGACCAGCAGCGACGCAAAAGCGTAGGAAAGCAGCGCGATCGCTGATTGTTTCTGGTAGTTGCTGCCGGTTTCAAAGCCTTTCAGTTCCGCCGATTTCCGGCCGAAAAAGATGCCTTCGATGCTGGAAATGCCGGCTATTGCCACTACGATGACGGGGATCATGAAATGCAGTTGCGCCTGCGGATCATAACCATTTTTAAAGCCGATCTGATAGCCGAAGAAAAAAGCCACCGCCACGGCGATGATGCGAATCCAGTCTAATATTTTCAGCATGATACACTCTCCTTTTTTTTATACGCAGTCAGTTTTGCTGATTGAATTTTGGAAGCAAGAAAAAAATCTGGCTCGGGAATCCCTCCAAATCGTTCATAGTTAATCTGGTTTTTTCGAAAAGCATTTCAAACAATTTGTTCTGAAAACGAAGCCAATGAAATCCTCAAATCGATAATAAATGTAGCTGAATGAATTTAAAAAGCTACCTTTTATAAAAAAATAAAAATTAGGAATTTATGCAATTTAAAGAATTAGAAATTATCGAGCCGATTCTCAAGGCTCTGAAACATGAAAATTATGTCGAACCAACATCGATCCAGGAAAAAGCGATCCCGCTCATCCTGAAACGAAACGATATTCTGGGTAGCGCTCAGACGGGGACCGGCAAAACTGCTGCCTTCGCCATTCCCATTCTCCAGCATCTCTATCTGAACAATCATCAGAAAAATAAGAAACGCAGAATTAAAGCGCTCATCGTTACTCCCACCCGCGAGCTGGCGATTCAGATCGGCGAGAGTTTTTCGACCTATGGAAGATATACTCATCTCAAAAATACCGTTGTTTTCGGCGGCGTGAAACAAGGTTCACAGACGAATGCCCTGCAGAAAGGCGTGGATATTCTGGTAGCAACTCCGGGCAGGCTGCTGGATTTGATGAATCAAGGTTTCATCAGTTTGCAGGATGTGGAATACTTCGTTCTGGATGAAGCTGACCGCATGCTGGATATGGGCTTTATCAACGATATCCGCAAGATCATCGCCAAACTGCCGCCCAGACGGCAATCGCTTTTTTTCTCTGCCACCATGCCGGATGAGATTGTTTTACTTTCCCGCAAAATTCTGAATAATCCGATAAAAGTGGATGTCAGTCCGATCTCTTCCGCTGCCGATACGATTCGGCATCAACTGTATTATACCAATAAAAAAGATAAGAAAGACCTGCTGATCCATATCCTGGCAGATGAGAAGATCGATCAGGCTCTGCTGTTTTCCCGCACCAAGCACGGCGCCGATAAAATTGCCCGGCATCTTAAGAAATTCAAGATCAAAGCGGCAGCTATCCACGGCGATAAAGCTCAGAACAACCGGCAGAAAGTGCTGGCTCAATTCAAGAACGGAGAGCTCAGAGTGCTGGTAGCCACCGACATCGCAGCCCGCGGTATCGACATCGATAAATTGAAATATGTGATCAACTATGATATTCCCAACATTGCCGAAACCTACGTCCACCGCATTGGCAGATCGGGACGGGCAGGCGAGGAAGGCAATGCTGTGTCCATCTGTGAACCGGAAGAAAATGCCTACGTCAGGGAGATCGAAAAATTGATCAACCTGAAGCTGGAAGTTGTGCAGCAAAATCCCTTTCCGCAAACGGATAAGGCGATGACCAAAACCGAAAAAAAAGTATGGGAAAAAGAAAAACAAAAAAGAAAACAGGAATTCTTTGCAGCCAGGAAAAGCAGCAAGGCAAGCTCAACCGGATATTAAACCCGCAAAGGGAATCCACTTCTTTCATTTGCCCGAACTCCCTTTTGGCAGATGTCGGAGAGGAAGGCCGGTTAAGAATGTTGTAGGCATGGGGATGCAGGGGAAACTCTTATTTGATACAATCAAATCAATCAGAAATACATTTTATAAGCAATTAATGCAAAAAGTACAAACACAACACAATTTAATAACAGAATTCCATTTGTTCTATTTTTTATTTTGTTGAACTTAAGATTTATTTCTTCATTTAGATTTTTCATCTTCTCATTAAAGGATGTTTCAAAAGTATCAAACCTGCCAAACACATTTTGAATGCTGGTAGTTAATCCACTTAAAGTACTATCCATTTTTTCAAATTTTGCTGGAAAATTAATTTTATTAATTTCATTTAGAAGTTCATTTGTTGCATTATTTAAATTTTGTGCTGATACATTAAGCTGGTTCGATTCTTTTATTGTTTTTTCTGATATACTTTGTGTTTGTTCTATCAGTTTCTTAGAAGCTTCTAATATCGAATTTGAAGCTTTTATAATTTTTGTAAGTTCTTCCTCAAATAATGATTTAGAATCAGATAAAACTTTTTGATTAGTATTTTTTGCGATTTCAATTAACTCCGCAGCCGTTTTAATTTTCTCTAACTCTCCTTGTAGCTCAATTAGAATTTTATTTATATCACTTGTTACAGGCATTATAATGCTCCTTCTAATATTTTTTTATTAAATTTTTTTAACCAAATATAATGTTCGATAAACAATATGGGATTTAAATATCCTTCCATTGTTTTATCATATTGTATTATATAATCATAAAATTTTGAAAAGTTTTTCAAATATTCATTCCTTTTCCAATTTTTCTGCTCTTTCAACAAATCCCATGCTTTAGTAAAATCAAGTTTAGTTTGTTCAATATTTATATCAAGTAAAAACCTGCTATAAGAACGAAGTAAAAGTAAAACAGGACTTTCAGGATTATCATCTAAAAGTCTTCTACAAGCACCTTCTAAATGCTTTAAGGAATTAAGATCATTCGCATCTGCGATAAAATACCAAACAGTTTCAATTTTGTTTTCTTTAAATGATTTTAATAATTCAGGTAGATATTTTGAATCAAAATAAGTATTGATCTGAGATTTAAAATAATCTAAATTATCGAATCCGTTAACAATAGCTTCTTCCATTGTTTTAATTGCATTTTTTCTTTTCTTGGCAATTGTAGCATAGACATAATCCACAAGATAATTGCAACATTTTTGTAAAATAGTATTTCCTTCAGAATCTAAAATTTCTTGTTTTACTTTGTTTATTTCATCTTTTGCTACATATTTTGTAATATTTTTAATATATTCTTCATCCGTTTTTTTTGAAATTGTAATATTAATGACCTTGGATTTGTAGTCAACTTTATATTCATCGATGACACCAATAATTGATAATCGATAAACTGCTTTAAAAGTATCACTTTCATCACGGATGTTTGAATACAATGGTTCAATCAATTTCTGCTGGTTCACAGAAAGGTTAAATTTAGATTTAGTTTTATTCTTGTAAACTCGGTTTAGATTTTCTATAAAATTACTAAAAGTAAATGCATATCCATTTGCTTCAGAAACAAGATCTTCATCCCAAGCAGTATCATTTTCCCCTAGTATTCCCGCTACTTCTTGGAAATTCTTGTTTTTAAAACCAATTTTTATATCGGCTTTTTCATTTAACTTCATCCCGCTTAAGGTCTTTTCAATTCCTTTTACTGAAACCTCACTTTTTCGTGATAAAATCCATTTTTTGAAAGATATTTTATCATTAGATTTATTTAGTAGTTTTTGTTGTATCAAAAATCCATAAACTCTTTCTACAATTTTTTGTGCTTTTGAATCATCATCTAAAATTTTATTTTGTAGAATATTTTGATGTCTACACTTTTCTTTGTTTAAATCTATATAGCCATATCCTTTAGGATAAGTTGGACCATTAATATATAATCTATCTCCATTTTTAAACCAAGTTGCAAACTTAATGTGTTCATCAAAGTTTTCTTTAACTTTTTCATATAATTCATCTAATTTTCTTTCATCCGGGTAAGTCACTTTATTAAATAAACTATATAATATTCGCTTTTCCTTCTCTTCTCCACGAAATGAGTTGTAAAAAAATGAAAGCATTAAACTTTTATCAACAGTATGTGTTTGTATTGTATTTATAAATTTCTTTGTAATTTGTTTATCTGAATAGATGATAAAATTATAGGCTTTCTGTTTATCTCTACCTGCTCTTCCAGCTTCCTGATAAAACGATTCAATTGATTGTGGCATATTGAAGTGTATAGTAAATCTTATATTCGGTTTATCAATTCCCATCCCAAAAGCATTTGTTGAGACTAATAATAGTAATTCGTCTTTTTTGAATTGATCTTGGATTTCTTCCAAGTTAATATCATTAGAAAGCTTGCTTGCATAGTATCTGGCAATATCATTAAACTCCTTAATTCTGTTTGTTAAATTATCGTAAATATCCTTAACACCAAATTTATTAGTAGCATGCGGACAAAACACGATTCCTGAATTTTTATATTCCAAATTATTATCAAAAAAAGCACTAAGATTTTCATAAATTCCATTATCCCATTTTCGTATAGGTAAATCATTAAGAATCTCAATCAACTTATTTTGCTTATTATTAGCAACTGCTTTTTCTATTTCAATATTTGAATTGATATTATTTGGTATATTATCAGCTTTGATAGCAATGTATTCAAGTTCCCCCCTTTCATATTTTGACGGTTTAATTATTAGTTCTTCGTCAAATTCATCTAAATCAAGTTCAATTCTAACATCTTTTAGAACATCAAAAGAAGCTGTGCCCGTGAGTGCAATAATTGGAACTTCATTCTTTAACTCTCCTTTTGAATTCAGCTTTTCTACTAAAGTTTTACAATATTTTCTTGAATTCACACCTAATCTTAAATAAGCAGTTCTAAAATCATGACCCCATTCTGATACGCAATGAGCTTCATCTACAACACAATAGGTAAAATAATTTCTACCCATTGCCTTTAAATATTTTCCAAATTCAGCAATTTGAAATCTTTCAGGTGATATAAAAACAAATTGGTAAAATCCATTAATCATATTTTTAGTTGCAATTTCACGTTCTTTCGCTTTCAATGAGGAGTTTATAAAAACTGTAGAATCAATACCATTGGATATTAGATTATCATTTTGGTCACGCATTAATGATTTAAGTGGATCAACAATAATAACAATTCCTGCTTGTAATAATGCAGAAAGCTGATATGTGAGAGATTTACCTGCACCTGTTGGTAATAAAGCAATTACATCTTTCAAGTATAATGATCGTTTTAAGATTTCTATTTGTCCTTCTCTAAAACATTCTTTCCTGAAAATATTTTGTAAAAAGTAAATTAATGGTTCTGGCTTCTCTTCTTTTTCAATTTTATATCTAATCGGTTTTGCGGAAATTACTTTTCGCTGCTCATTGTAGGTAATTGAATGAATTGATCTAATAATAATTTTTTGCCTGTAATTTACTTTAGCTTCAAATTCCTTATCTACTTTATTGAAACCAAACCGCTGTAAAGTAGAAATATCTAAGATAACATCTGCTTTAAAATTATTGATTGGTTTTGATACAAGCTCTGTTTTAATATTCATATTTAGCTGACATTGAGAAAATTCTTCTGTATTGTAAATTTTTAAATTGATTTTGGGAATTGATTTCCCTTTTCCTTCCAAATCGAATAAGTTAGTTATCAGATTCTCCAAATCATTAACAGCTATAAATCCACAAGGTACATCTCTCTCAATTATTGCAATATTCCATTTTTTTGCATCTAATTTTAAAATATCAGATTCAATAAGATAGATAATTGTCTTTTGTATTCTTGCTATCGCAATTGGAGTTAAAGCAAACTGAAGAGCTTCTAAACCAAATTCTTCTTCCCATATTTTATTTTCATAATTATCTTTCAATCTTTGAGCATAGGGGTGTTCTAAAAAAAAATTTATTGCTTCAATTTTTGTCTCATCAATATTACTTTTAATTTCTGAAGTTTTAATCCGTACTGTTTTCTTCCATCCTTTTTTCTCAACAGCTTCATCACGTTTATCATCTAATGTTTTCTGAGGATCTACATCGTGTTGTGGACCGTCAATTTCAATTACTAATCCATCTTTGAAATTGGAATAATGTGGGAACTGGAAAGAAAAATCAACTTTTTGATCAAAAAATCTACTTTTATCAACTTTATATTCTTTTATCAATTTATTTTTACTTTCTTCAGATAAATTCAATATGGAATTAATTTCTCTTTGTGTTTCTAAACATTGTTTATAACAAACTCCTAATTCTTGGGGTAATATTTTTTGAAAGAATATTTCTTCATAATCGCTACCCGAATGTTCTTCCCATGAATCAAAATTAAATAACGTATTATAGGTAACATTAATTCTTGGATCGATAGTAAATAAACTTCTGTAGATTAAATCTATATTTAAATTATCGTTATATTGATATAAGATATCACCAGTTCTATCAGAAATTACTTTTTCACCCATTTTCAACTTATCTAAGAAAGTATCTTCAATGAAAATAGATGGGAAAGTGGGTAAACCACGAGATATTATGTTGTTGAGAATTGCGATTATTGAATTTTTATTTTTTTCTTCAATAAAGTCATAATAAATATCGAAGGTCGAGAGATGTTCGAAGAGTGGTTTTACTGAAAACCCCTTTTCTAATCGCTTTAATGAATTATAAACTGACTTAAGAACGTATCCAGCTTGAAGTTGTTTTTTTATCAAACCATTATTCTCCTAGTGCATTATACATACAATTTTTTGTAGCATCCATACTATCACCCGCAAAAAGTTCTCCATATCTCACAACTCCCAACCTCCGCCAGACTGCATCTCACCCAATCATCCCACCTGAACCATCTTTTCTTTCTAAATGCCAAAACTATATTTCTGATCGGGAAATCCGCTGTCAAACCTTTTTGCGGTAGAGGAAAACAGATAGTCTTTAAAATTATTTTTGTGTCGAGTTAATAGCCTGCCCGTTTACGGGCAGGAACCAAAAGATAAAACATCATAAATAAAGCCGTTAACGGCTTTCTGGTAATTTTGCCGATATTTTTCTTCCCAGCTGGGCTAGTTTGATTATCCCCTTTTTCCAATAAATTAGATGTTAAAAAAAATGTGTTTGACAATATACAAACATTGTATATTTTATCCAAAGTTTATTGGGAGGATAAAATGAATTCCAGCACAGTGAATATAGCTTTCAAAAAAGATATTTTGAAGGCGATAGATGAACTTGCCAAATCTGAATCCAGAAGCCGTTCCGAATTGATACGGGAAGCAGCCCGCATGTATATCGAAAGGAAAAAAAGATGGCAGATGATCTATGATTTCGGTGAGAAAACAGCCCAAAAGAATGATCTATCTGAAGCCGATGTTCTGCAGGAAATAAAAGAATATCGGACAACCGGAAAGGCTTGATCTTTGCTGAAAGTAGTATTAGACACAAATATCTTTGTTTCCGGCATCTTATTCGGTGGCAATGCCAGAACGATTCTGAACCTGATCATTCAGGGCAAATTACGGCTTTTTGTGTCTGAAGAAATACTCGCGGAGTTGAGTGATGTTTTGCGGCGGAAGAAATTTGATTTTCCGCTAGAAAACATTCGCCACATTCTGTATGAGATTGAATTGATTTCCGAGTTTATCACTCCGGAAATTCATCATGAAATAACAGCAAAAGATCCTGATGATAACATGATAATCGATTGTGCCGTGGCTGCCCAGGCAGATTATATCGTAAGCGGAGATAGTGACCTCCTGGAATTGGTAACTTTTCAGAAGATCGGGATTGTTTCTCCAAATGATTTTTTGAAAAAGATTCTTTGAGAATTTATAACCATTTTGTAAAATCTCGTAAATATAGTGGGAAGGATCAGTATAATGTAATGTTTTATACATAAAGCCGTTAACGGCTTTCTTAATATGCTGTTTTGTTCCCTTTTCCCAGCCCTAAGGGACTTGGCTATTTTGATTATGTCCACTTAATTATCAAGCCATCAAAAATATAGCCTGCGCCTTTTTAACCTATGGAATTCCGCAGGACTATTCCATCGGGTCAGGCGTAGGTTTTAAAATGAGCAAAACCAGACTTCATGCGCCGCTTAAGGCGTTATTCAGAAATTCCATTCCTCTTCTTTCCTGAAAATCAAAAATCAGAAATCAAAAATCGTAAATCGTAAATTGAAGATCAGTTTTTTGCTTCGCTTTTGAACTCACCCCTGATGAAATATACTTTGAATTTCACAAGGCAAACCAGCCACCTTTTGAAGCAAGAGTGTGAGCTACTCGTTCCCAAGTTCCATACTGCCAAAGAAAAAAGTGAAAAAACAGCTTGACTCTATTTGGCGGTTTTGCCAAATAGGCAATGACTTTTGAGAATAGGAGTGGAAATCTCAAAAGCCGGAGGTGAAAATGAATGAACTGGAAAAAAGACAGTATGAAGAGCTGGCGCGCATCAGCAAAGCTCTGGCGCATGCCACCAGGTTGTTTATCGTGCATAAACTGGACGAGCAGGAATACTGCGTGAAAGATCTGACGCAGATGATCGGAGCGGATATTTCCACCGTTTCCAAACACCTGACCATTCTGAAAAATGCCGGCATCATCACAGACGAAAAACGCGGAAACTGCGTTTATTACAGACTGCAATGCCGCTGTGTGCTGTCGATGTTCAGTTGCCTTTCGGATGTGATCGTTACCAATCGGGATAGGATGAATGAGATATAGAAACTGTCATTCTGAGGTTTCTCTGATCGTTTCTCATGTAGAATCTCATGAAAGCGTGGGAACAAAGTGTTACACACCCCACGGCTAAAGCCGCACCCTTCTCCAGTCTTCGTCCCGAAGGTTTTCGGGACTACGCCACGGCTGGCAGGAGGGGAATTACGTCGGGATGATAAGTAAAGAGGGAAAAAAATGAATTGGAAAGATGAATGGAAGATTTTACTCTTGATCGTGGTGGTATTTCTGGCAGCTTTTTTCCTGCCTGTAAATTCGGCAAGATTGCAGAATGCCATCCTGGAATCGCTGCATATGCTGAAAGAATATGCGCAACTGCACGTTATTTTCTGCCTGCTGCCGGCTTTCTTCATTGCCGGAGCGATCAGTGTTTTTATCAGTCAGGCAGCGGTGATAAAATATCTGGGAGCCAGGGCGAAAAAAGTTACGGCTTATGCAGTGGCATCGGTTTCAGGGGCGATCCTGGCAGTCTGTTCCTGCACGATATTGCCTTTGTTCAGCGGCATCTACAAGCGCGGCGCCGGGTTGGGACCTGCCACTACTTTTCTCTATTCCGGTCCGGCTATCAATATTCTGGCGATCATTCTCACCGCCCGGGTGCTGGGTGTGGAGATCGGCATTGCCAGGGCTGTGGGTGCCATCGTTTTCAGCGTTATCATCGGCCTGATCATGGCTTTTCTCTTCCGCCAGGAAGAACAGAAAAAGCTGGAACAGCAGCTGGCGATGCCCGAGCCGGAAGTAAGTCGTCCGCTCTGGCAGGAAGTGGTGCATTTCGGAATCATGGTGCTTATCCTGGTTTTTGCCAACTGGGGAAAACCAACTATCGATGCCGGATTCTTATCTGCGATCTATCATGCCAAATGGCTCATCACGGCAGTTCTGGCAGTTCTGTTTGGAATTGCGCTGAACCGAATCTTTAAAATGCAGATCTGGAAAATACTGGTAACCGCATTTGCCGTCGTCTTAGTTCACATCATTTTTAGAGGCAATCCGATGCTCACGTTTGTAACCGGAATCATCGGCTTATCCTATTTTACCAGTGTGGATGACGGTGAATTGGGCGACTGGTTTGCAGCCATCTGGGGTTTTGCCAAACAAATTCTGCCGCTGTTGTTTTTCGGCGTTCTCATCGCCGGCTCACTGCTGGGTCGTCCCGAGCAGGAAGGTTTGATCCCATCCGGCTGGGTACAGACTCTGGTGGGCGGCAATTCGCTCTGGGCAAATTTCTTTGCCTCCATCGCCGGAGCTTTCATGTATTTTGCCACACTCACGGAAGTGCCAATTTTGCAGGGACTCATCGGCAACGGCATGGGCAAGGGACCGGCTCTGGCGCTGCTGCTGGCAGGACCGGCTCTGTCACTACCCAATATGCTGGTCATCCGCAGCGTGATGGGTACTAAGAAGACCGTTGTCTTTGTTTCACTGGTGGTGGTGATGGCTACCTTCAGCGGCGTGATCTTCGGCATGTTTTACAGATAAATATCATATTCAGGAGTAAATTAAAATGAATAAAGATCTTAACACAAAATCCGGAATCAGCTTTTTTGAGAAATATCTGACTTTATGGGTTGTGCTCTGTATGGCAGTTGGTATTCTGATCGGGAAATATCTTCCTGCTTTACCCAGCTTTCTGGGGCAATTTGAATATGCCAGGGTATCCATCCCGATCGCTGTTCTCATCTGGTTGATGATCTATCCCATGATGATGAAAGTAGATTTTGCCAGTATAAAAAGTGTTGGCAGAAATCCCAAAGGATTATACATAACCTGGGCGACAAATTGGCTGATCAAGCCCTTCACCATGTATGCCATTGCTGCTTTTTTCCTGCTGATAGTTTTTAAAGCACTAATTCCTCATGATTTGGCAAAAGATTATCTGGCAGGCGCCATACTGCTGGGAGCAGCTCCCTGCACGGCGATGGTTTTTGTCTGGAGTCATCTGACCAAAGGAGACGCTGCCTATACCGTAGTTCAGGTAGCCACAAATGACCTGATAATTCTGATCGCCTTCACGCCGATAGTGGCTTTTCTACTTGGTATTGGTGGTATTACGATTCCCTGGAACACCCTGCTTTTATCGGTTGTTCTGTTTGTGGTTATTCCTCTGGTAGGGGGCTATCTAACCAGACTTAGTGTTATCAAAAGAAAAGGATTGGAATATTTCGATCAGCAATTCATTCCAAAATTCAATAACATTACAATCGGCGGATTATTATTGACTCTCATCATCATTTTTTCGTTTCAAGGTGATGTCATTTTAAATAATCCACTGCATATTTTTCTAATAGCTATCCCTCTCACAATTCAGACGTTTCTGATTTTTTTCATCGCCTATCTGCTCAGTAAGAAATTCCGAGTGAAACACGATATTGCAGCTCCTGCCGGCTTGATCGGAGCTTCCAATTTCTTTGAACTTGCCGTAGCCGTGGCAATTTCACTGTTTGGTGCTGATTCGCCGGTGGTATTAGCAACTGTTGTTGGAGTGCTGGTAGAAGTTCCGGTTATGCTGACCCTTGTGAATATAGCTAATAGAACTAAACATTGGTTTCCGAAAGAATCAATTATTTCAAGTTAAATCAAATATAAAATTAAGGAGATAAATCATGGCAGATTGTTGTTGTGGAAATGAAGGAGTAAAATTGCTCTATTCCTGCTCTGGTGGAGCAGATGTGGGTGCACTTTCAGATAGAATTGCCCGTAGATTGGCAAAAGAAGGTTTTGGCAAAATGAGTTGCCTAGCGGGCCTGGGAGCGAATTTTTCCGGATTCATCGAATCGGCAAAATGTGCTGAACAAAATATCACTATCGACGGCTGTCCTTTGCGCTGCGCTGCCAAAAATTTTGAAAATCGGGGCATCAAACCGCTTTCTTTCGTTCTCACCGAACTGGGCTTTGAAAAAGGAAAAACGGAAGTGAATGAAGATAGTATCGAAACAGCTCTGGAAATTTTGAGAAAAGAATTGAAAAAAATCAGGACAGATGCTGCTGAGGAGAGTGGTAATTGTTGTTGATCATCTAAAAAATATTTATCTAAAGGGAGTAAGCAATATGCAGAACAATTTTATCAAAACCTTGATCGTAGCTGCTGTTATCATCGCTGTAGTGGCAGTAATCATCCTGAAGAACCAGCCGGCGAGCAGTGAGAAAGAAGCAGAAAAAAGTTCCGGTGTGGAAACGGTTGACGTTCCATTGCTTGAAACCAAGGATCTGATCTTATCCGAAAAAACAGCTACCAAGCCGGCAGAAGAATCTGCCAAATCAACTGAAACTGAGAAAGCAGCAGAGCAAACTAAAACAGAAATTCCGGCTGAAACTCAAAAAACTCTTAAACCCAAGAAAAAGCAGGCTGAAGGCAATGTGCTGGCTCTGGTGAATGGCGAAGAAATTACAAAATCTAATCTTGAAGAGAATTTCAAAACCCTGCCGCCGCAATACAAAGATATGTTCAAGAATGACAAAGACAGCTATCTCGATCAGCTCGTGATCAAGGAGTTATTGCTGCAGAAAGCTGTGGAGAAAGGTTATCTGCAGGCAGCAGAAAAAAATCCTGCGCAACAGGATGCCGGCATTCAGCAGATGATCGCTGAATTGGGACAGAATATCGAGATTCCCGATTCTGAGCTTGAGCAGTTTTACCAGGAAAATAAAGGGCAGATGCAGGGTGCTGCTTACGATCAGGTAAAAAATGACATCCACAGTTATCTGGCGCAGCAGAAACAGGGCGAATTGATCGAGATTTATATCGAAGAATTGAAAAATTTGGCGGATATCGTACTCAATCAAAAATGGATCGAGGAGCAGATTGCGGCTCGTCCCGAAAATCCTTTAACAAAGGTTCTGGGCAAAGGTTTGCCGACAGTGCTCGATCTAGGAGCTGATAACTGCATTCCCTGCAAGATGATGAAACCGATCTTTGCCGAACTGGAAAAGGAATTGGATGGCATAGCAAATATCCTGCTGCTGGAGATCGCCGATTATCGAGATATTGCCAATGAATATAAAGTGCGCGTCATTCCCACCCAGATCTTTTTCGATCAAAATGGCGAGCAATACTGGCGGCATGAAGGATTCCTTTCCAAAGAAGATATTTTGAAAAAATTGAGAGAAACAGGGGTAGAGCTATGATCGAATCGATCTTTATCTGGGCATCGAAAGCGATGGAAGGTTCTCTGCTGATTTCGTTGAGCGCTTCCTTTGTCTGGGGCATCATGAGCATTCTGCTCAGTCCCTGCCATCTGGCGAGCATTCCGCTGATCATCGGTTTTGTGAATGAACAGGGTAAAATTTCCACCAAACGCGCTTTCAAGATTTCCCTTCTCTTTTCCGTTGGAATCCTCATCACGATCGGTCTGGTTGGTGTGCTTACAGCAGCTCTGGGTCGCATGTTGGGCGATGTGGGCACGCTCGGAAATTATTTAGTCGCGGTCATCTTCTTCGTTGTTGGCTTGCATCTGCTGGACGTCATTCCAATGCCTTTTGTGGGCAAGGTCGGACAGCCCGGATTTAAAAAGAAAGGATTGCTGGCAGCTTTCGTTCTGGGATTACTTTTCGGAATTGCGCTGGGTCCCTGCACCTTTGCCTATATGATGCCGGTTCTGACGGTTGCCTTCAGGATTGCTTCCACTCAATTCCTGTTAGCAGCTCTTTTAGTGCTGCTCTACGGAGTGGGACATTGTTCGATCATCGTGCTGGCGGGAACTTTCACCGAAGTTGTTCAGAAATATCTGAAATGGAATGAGAGATCGAAAGGTGCTGTCATCGTGAAGAAGATCTGCGGAGTTCTGGTGATTCTGGGCGGCATCTACCTGATCTGGATAGCGTGAGTTGCAGAAGTAAGACTGGGAGACTTTGTGATGGGGAGACTTTGAGAGGGAGAGATTCTTCGTAAGAAAGCCTTCGAAAGAGAACTCAGAAAGACAAAAATAAAAAAAAATGGAGGATAAAAAAATGATCATTAAAATCTTAGGAACAGGTTGTGCCAAGTGTAAAAAGTTGGAAGCAAATGCCCGTAAAGCAGCGGAAGGTTTGAATGCTGAAGTGCAAAAAGTTACTGATATCAACGAAATCATGGGATACGGCGTGATGATGACTCCGGCGCTGGTGATCGATGAAAAAGTTGTTTCGGCAGGAAAAGTGCTTTCTTCCGATAAGATCAAAGAATTATTGTAAAAACGAGTATGAAGCTGGAAATCAGAAGCGAGCAGTTCAAAGAATATGTGCAAAGCCGCGGTGGCATCATTTCCATCGGCAATTACTTTCTGGTGAAGGGCTGATGAAATGCGGTCAAAATGCTGTCCGGTCGGATGGCTTCACCCGCTAAGATGTTCAAACCCCATGATCCTGATGATTATGCCAGATTTGATACTGACGGCATAACTTTATTCATCGAGCATAATGTTTTGACCGGCGCAATGGAACTGGAGTTCCTGATCGCTTATCTCGGCAAATTCCGGCTGATCAGGAAGGATGAAAGAGTTATCATTGAATGACTGGAGAAAAAATTATGGAAGAAAAAGTTTGTAAAGGCTGCGGAAAAAAAAATCTGTCAACAGACATGAAGATCGTTCAAATGAAAACCTGCTGCTCGGTGCAGAAAATACCTGTGTGTCTAAGTTGCTGGCAAAAATTTTATGGCAAAAAGCATAAGGACTGAGCAATGATAAAAGTTCTATTTTTATGCACCGGAAATTCCTGCCGCAGTCAGATGGCGGAAGGCTTTCTGAAGCAATATCGGGATTTCGAAGTTCATTCAGCCGGTACGAAACCTTCCAATCAGGTTGATCCCAATGCAATAGAGGTTATGAAAGAGCTTGGCATCGATATAAGCGGGCAGAAGCCAAAATCTGTTAATGAATTTTTAAGCCGGGAATTTGATTATGTGATCACTGTCTGCGATGATGCAAAAGAAAGTTGTCCGCTTTTTTTGGGAAAAGTGAAACATCGATTACATTTAGGATTTGCCGATCCGGCGGGAAAGGATATTACTGTGTTTCGGAAGATTCGGGATGAGATCAGAGAGAAGGTTGAAGAGTTCAAAAGTAAGAATAAATGAATTAGAGACTTTCAGTTAGAGAAACTTGGAGACAGGAAGGATGAGAAGTTGAGAAGATGAGTTGTAATGAAATACTCCTCTATTCAACCTGTCATTATTGAACCGGCGTGGCATAAAAAAACTTTTTTAGAAAATACTTCCGGCAGGTTTGAGCTTGACACTTTTTCGTTTTATTTCCAATTATGCTTACAGATACGAGACAGATCAAAACTGGATGTCCCATATCTGCAAAAAAGTGTTTATGGAGGTAAGATGAAAAAGCTAACAATTTTATTTCTCTTATGTTTTGCAGCCGGCATTATTCATTCTCAGGCGATCTATTGGGAAGAAACATTTTCACCGGCTCCAGCCGGCTGGAACCTGGACAGTAACTGGAGTTTCACTAATAGTGCTCTGCAGTTAAGCTGGACTCCAACTATCACCAATTACGATCTGGCGGCAGTTTCACCGCTTATCCAATTACCGTTCAACGTGGGAGATTTGATCATTTTGCAGTATATCGATAATTTCTCCGGTGTGGATGAGATCATGGAAATTTCACTTTTGATCGATGGTAATCCTGCAGTTCTATGGGAATATCAGCTCACTTTGGGCAATTGGGGTAATAGTGGCGGAACGGAATTGATCCTACCGCTTTCCGATTTTGCCGGAGAGGAAGTCCAATTGCGCTTTCGCAGCTACGGATCCAGCACCTGGAATCTTAATTACTGGTATATTTATGAATTAGCAATTTCAGCTCTTTTCGATAATGACCTGGCCGCTGTGGAAGTAAACGGTCCGCCCAACGCCCAGTTGAATCAGCCAGATCTTTGGAAAGTAGTCGTCAAAAATTGCGGCTTGTTAGCTCAGGATTTATATACCGTCAAATTATTCGGAGAAGACGGAATTGAACTGGGTTGTATTGATGTGGCAGAGACGATCGAACCTTTTGAGCAGCAGGAACACAATTTTTATTGGACTCCTGCGATACAGGGAAACACTTACCTTTATGGCGAAGTCATTTTGCCGGGTGATGAATTCAATGGAAATGATACTTCTCCCAACCATGATGTTCAAATATTCCCTGAAGGAGAGCGGCAATATCTGGTCTGGGATAATGACAACAATTCCTATTATTACGATCCCAATACCAATCAATTTCGGGACAGCGAATACGGCATTGTACAGGCATTGATAGACAACGGTATCAGTTTCCAGACTGTTACACAGCTGCCGTCCATTTTAAGGAATTATCACGTTGTTTTTGTCTGTCTGGGTCTTTATTGCGTGGGCTGAGGGATGACTCCTCCCGGGATCGTGCATCCCGATGATCAGCAGAAAATAGTAGATTATCTCAATACCGGCGGAGCTCTTTACATCGAAGGCGTAGATATCGGCTACAGCCATCAGGGAACGGAAATGTTCTCTATGTTCGATGCTGCATTTTTAGAAAACGGCGGACAGAATGAAGTTGATATCTTAAATGGACAAACCGCAACGATCACTGAAAATCTGGTTTATACCTACAATGCAAATGATACAAATCCTCACTACAGCGTTGACCATCTCGCTGCGGACGGCGGCGAAGTGCTTTTCCATTCGAATGATGGCATCGACGCAGTTATTGCTGCCAATAACCGCGGCTACAGAACGATCATTTCTTCAGTTATTCTGGGCTGCTTCACCGACGCTGCCGGCAATAATACCAGAGAATTTCTCATGCAGCAGTATCTCAGCTTTCTGGATGTGGATTACACTTCGGATGGAGAAGTCTGCGGTTACGTTCTGAATGAAAACAATCAGGAACCGATCGAAGGGGCTGCTGTCACACTGGGAGATTACCAGACCACGACAGATGCTGCCGGTTATTTCTCAATTATTGTAGAGGAAGGAATTTACTCTCTCACCTGCCAGCATGACGATTACTACGAATTCACTTATGCCGAAGCTGTGATCGTGATTCCTTGTGAAACTTTCACAGCCAGTATTCAGATGGAACCTCTGGTTCAAAACGGAGCTGAACTTCCACTGATCACAAAGCTGAACGGCAACTACCCCAATCCTTTCAATCCCGAAACAAAGATAAGTTTTTCTACCACAGAGAGCACAGAGAACACAGAGAACACAGAGATTGTGATCTACAATTTAAAGGGACAGAAAGTTAAAGTTCTGGTGAATGAAAAACTCTCTGCCGGTCAGCATTCGGCGGTCTGGAACGGCAAAGATGATTCAGGCAAATCTGTTTCCAGCGGCGTTTATTTCTACAAAATGAAAAGTGGAGATTATGCGGAAACGAGGAAGATGATCCTGCTGCGATAGCCACAAAATTGAAACATTAAAAAACAGCTCCGTCATACCTGACGGGGCTGTTTTTTGCTTGGATCATTCCCGTAATTTGTATTTTTATTGACATTTAAGATCAACTTCAAATATATTTCAGCAGAGGTAAAATTAATGAAGAAAACAAGAGATCATAGAGATTTATACAATAGTTGCCTGAGCGTTTTACGCAGCGATGCCATCCAATGTTTGAAGTTTGCGCACGAACTTTTAACTGAAAGTGAAAATACTTCAAATCTTGAATATATCCATAAATCCAAAGAATTGATAGGTCAGTGCCATTTTCAATTGGGTGAATTTCAGAAAGCTATAAACTGGTATAAAAAAGTTGAAGATGAGTTTGAAGAATTACCCAAGATCTTCCGTTTTCTGGCGTTTGCTCATTGGAAGAATGGTGATGCAAATGAACCGGAGAAATATTTCCTGAAATCAATAAAATTGTGCAGGACAAAAAAAATGGACATACAACTTGCCCAGGATTATACGAATCTTGGTGCATTTTATCTGGGAAAATGTGATTTTAATAAAAGCATCAACTGTACTGAAAAGGCTCTTTCAATATTCAAAGAACAAAACGATGTTCAGGGTATCGGATTCTCATTGGGAAATCTCGGGAATGCTTATTTTTATTTGGAATGTTACAGTAAAAGTCTGGAATATTACACTCAGGCGATAGATTTTGCCCGAAAAAATGAAGACCAGCAGTTATTGGGAAACAGCTTCAATTCAAGAGCGATGATCTATCAAAAAATCGGCGACTTCCCAAAAGCTGTTAAAAATATTTTGGAAGCACTGCAAATAAAAGAAGCAATGAATCACAAATTAAGTCCGATATACACAAATCTGGGAGTTATCTATCAAGAATGGGGAGATTTGGAAAAGGCGGAAAAATATTATGAAATCGCTTTGAAAAATGCCCGGATGGAAAAGGACAAACTCTCCATTGCCAAAATTAAAAACAATCTCGGTAATGTCTTTTTAGAAAAGAAAGAATATGAAAAAGCTTTGAAATGTTTTGAAGATAGTTTGATTTTGAACGAAAAACTTGATGATAAAGAAACCATTATAGCAGCACAAACAAATCTTGCAATAATCCATAAGGAATTTTATAAAAATCTTCAAGTTGCCGAAGAACTGCTTTTGAAATCATTGGAGCTTTCTCAACAATTGAAATTAGAAAATTCGATTTTTAGTATCAGCATCGATCTTGCTCAATTAATGTTGAATAGAAATGAAATTGAAAAAGCCGAAAAATATTTACAGAAAGCTGAAGAAAAACTCCCGATTATTGATGCCTATGAATTGAAATCAGCTTATTATCAAACTTGTCTTGATCTGACCAAAGCAAAACATCAATTTGAAAAATCAATAGAACTATACGAAAAAATACTGGAACTGAAAAATCAGGTTTTCAGCTTGGAAAGTCAGAAGATCATCTCTGCAATGCAGATAAGATTTGAAGCAGATAAAAAGGAAAAAGAAGCTGAAATTTATCGCTTGAAAACGATTGAACTGGCTAGGAAGAATGAACAGATTAAAAAGCAGAAGGAAGAGCTGGAACAGGCATTAGATAATTTAAAAAAAAGCGAATTGAAATATAATCTGGTTACAGACGAATTGCATAAAAATATCGGCACAAAATTGATCGGCAACAGCAATAGCATTCTCAAAATCACTCAACTGATTGCGATAGTGGCTAAATCTGATAGAACAAACGTTCTCATTATGGGAGAGAGCGGTGTCGGCAAGGAAATTGTAGCTCACAAAATTCATCAGCTCAGCAGTAGAAAGAAAAACAGTTTCCATGGTATAAATGCCGCTGCTATTCCCGACGCTCTTTTTGAAAGCCAGTTTTTCGGACATGAAAAAAATGCTTTTACTGGCGCAGAAAAAACTAATATCGGCTGGTTTGAAGCAGCAAATTGCGGAACACTATTTCTGGATGAAATTGGCACCATGGCTATTGAACAACAGGTAAAACTGCTGCGGGTGATCGAAGAACGCAAAATTATCCGAGTCGGTTCTCATCTCGAAATTCCTGTAGATGTTAGACTGATAAGCGCTTCCAACATGAATCTTCTGGAACTTGTAAAACAAGGCTCTTTTCGGCACGATCTTTACCACCGACTGGCTACTTTTGTCATTCAAATTCCGCCTTTACGAGATAGAAAGGAAGACATACCATTATTGTTGGAACATTTTGTAAAATTCTACAGCACTCAACTCAATAAAAAGATTATCAGAATCCAGAAACCAGTTTATGCAATGCTGAATGAATATCATTTTCCGGGCAATGTCCGCGAGCTCAAAAATATTGTGGAAAGAGCAATAATCGTGGCAGATTCTTCAACCCTCAGATGTTCGCATTTCACAATTCCTGATATTGACAGAAATAATGATGGGATCAACCAACTGAAAACTTTGGCAGAAACAGAAAAAAAACATATTATGCAAGCATTGAAAAGCACCGGATTCAACCAATCAAAAGCAGCAGAACTTTTAGGAGTGGAACGCAGAGTAATTTCCAGGAAAATGAAAAAATACGATCTTGCCAGAGATTAATAAATGACATCACCCGCTTGAATTCAAGTATCAATTTGTCTTCTTTAGAAGCATGATATAATCGCTGTTGAAGGCAAATAAATCTCGAATCACCACTCGCCCGCTTTCTTGAAAGAAGATGAGAAGCTGCTCTATGCAACAACGCAGTCACTCTGAGTTTGCCTTGGGCGAGTATCGAAAAGCGGGTCTGGTTTTGACCAGGTAAAAGAAATTTTGTAAATTACAAAATTTCCTTCCACAACGAGATATATTCATAATGTCCGAATGTGGCCAGAAGTATAAAACATCGTGACATAAAGCTTCAGAACAAACCTTCAAGCAAAAAGATTTCAGCAATTGGCTGTTAATGGACAAAATACAAAATTAGCCTAAATCTCTTTTTATCAAATGATTGTAACCATACAGGCTAAATTTATTAGTTTTCTATGTCCGTTTTCAGCCAATATCTATTTGTTCTCATCTAAATATCTCTCCATTTTTTCCTGGATTAACTCATAACTGATTGCCATATATTCAGATAAGAGATATGGAACGAAAATTGTTTATTAGTCTTCAAAAGGGGTCGTTAATGAAAATATTGTTTTATGATATTAATGATACTGTTTCGCAGCTGGTTAGCGAATTGCTCAAAATAACTGATGTCAGCATTTTTTTTGCTTTCAACAGTCTGGAATTATCTTCAATTCTCAATCATGTTCAACCTCAGCACATTTTTATCTGTTCTCTTCCAAATAATAAAATTTATAGCACCTATTTAAAAAAAAATCCCGAAGCAAAAGTAACAAAACTTTTTGGTAAAATAAGTGTTCCTGAAATCCTTAGAATAATTGAAAAAGAGAAATAGGAGTATGTCTTATGAAAAAAATAACAATGATATGTATAATTATTCTAATACGAATGAATTTGTTTGCAGAAAATTTTGAATATCAAAGCACCCTGCTTGAATCAGAAACTGTAAGACAATTTGAGATTTTCGATATTGATAATGACGGACTCTGGGAACTACTTATCGGAACATGTGACAATGACGAGAACGGATGGTTGAATCTTTACAAGCAGGATGAACCGAATGGAACTTCCTTCTCGCTCATCAGCGAACAGTGGATTTATTTCGGCGACCTTTCTTTTCATGAATATCCCGCTGTTGCGGATCTCGATAATGACGGACTGTGGGACATTCTTATCGGGCTGACGGACGGCACCTTGTCACACTACGAACAGGACGATTTTAATTCTTATGATTTCTCACTTGTAACTCATAATTTTAATAATATAGACGTTGGTTTTACAGCTATTCCCACTTTTGTGGATATAGATAACAACGGTCTGCTGGATTTGTATATCGGAAATAATTATTGTAACGTAAAACATTATGAGCAAAGCTCTCCAAATGCTCTTATATTCAATCTTGTCTCGGAAGACATCTTTCAGGGATTTTATTATGGCACCCATATTAAAACATCGTTTTATGACCTGGATGGTGACGGATTGATGAACCTAATGTTTGCAACTAATTATGGATTTTACTGCAGGGAGCAGGACTCCGAAAATTCAACTGTCTTTGTAAATGAAGATTACATTGTAGATCATTTGGACGATACAGGGCTTTATTACCCTATATTTTTTGATTTTGATGGAGATTCTCATCCAGATTTTTTTGCATTTAAAAATTATGATATTCATTACTATGAAGCAAGCTATTCTCTTCCGCTGGATTTCTCTAAAATTACAGAAAATTTAAGCGGAATTGACGTAGGCTCGCATTCTGTGCCTGCCATTTGCGATTTTGATGATGATGGTTTGCTGGATCTTTTCATCGGTACAAATGACGGAAGAATTGAACGTTGGGAACAGGCAAGCCTTAACTCCACTGATTTCGTTTTAATCAGCAGTAATTTCAGCGGTATCAATTTATCAGCTAATGGCGGAAAGTCAGCGCCATTTTTTTACGACATAAATAACGATGGCAATCTTGATTTGCTTGTGGGAACTTCTCAAGGTAATGTTTATCTCTATGAGAAAAATAGTACTAATTCCGTTACTCTTTTAAACAATCATTTTTTGCAGATCGGTTCGTACAACAACAATACTGTTCCAACAATCGGAGATATTGACGGGGATGGTTTGCTTGATTTATTGATAGGAAATGGATTCGGTGAATTGAGACATTATGAACAAGATACTGCGAATTCCTATGATTTCAGTTATGTTGGTTATTTTAGTGACGTTAATTCTGGTAGCAAAATCTATCCTACAATTTGCGATTTGGAAAATGATGGAATTCTGAATTTGCTGATTGGAAAGGCAAACGGCAGGATTTCTCATTATAGACAGTCAGAAATAAATTCTTATGAATTTGCTCTTGTCTCGGATACATATAGCTTGATAGATGTGGGAAGCAACGCCAGTCCACTTGTAACAGATCTGGACGGAGATGGAAATGATGACCTTTTGATTGGTGAAGCATCCGGCAATATAAATCATTACGAATCAATTGACCTGCCCACTGTTACGACCATCGAAGTAACAAATATTACAGGAATGGGAGCAGATATCCATGGTAATGTTACAGATGATGGTGGCAGTGATATCTTAGCTCGTGGAGTTTGCTATAATACAACCGGCAATCCCACACTTAATGATGATTACCGAATTTCTGGACCGGGTACCGGCTCATTCACAACTCGTCCAACTACTTTGCATATAAGCACATTGTATTTTGTGAGGACTTTTGCCACAAACGCAGCCGGAACTAGTTATGGAGAAGAGCTTAGTTTTACTACTGCCGGTCTGCCGGAAGTGCTTACGAAAAGCATACATTCCGTGAGTACAAATTCTGCTGTCTGTGTGGGAGAAGTCACAGACGAAAACGGCTCTAATGTCGTGGCAAGAGGAATATTATGGGGAACTTCTCCAAATCTGACGGTGTTAGATGACTACGTGGCTAGCGGAACTGGTATAGGCGAATTTAGCATTACACTATCCAATCTTGAGCCCGATTCTTACTACTATGTAAAAACTTTTGCCAGAAATGATGTTGGCTTGAGCTTCGGAGAAGAACTGTCCTTTTCCACTACCTCACACCATCGTAATATGCTGGATTTCAGCGCTTCAAATGGAAATATTAATGTGCCTGTTCAGTTACCCGATACCGGTACGATAGAATTCTGGGCTAAGACAACTTTAATCTATACAGACAGAACACTCTGGCATGCTTCGGGGAATGAAAGTGAAGGCTGGTTTTGTGAATTTTCATCAAATAACCTGCGCGCTTTTATCCAGGGTTCAGTGCTAACTTATCCAGGAATAACCGATAACAAATGGTATCATATTGCCATTACCTGGAATTGTTATTCACAATTGGGAACAGGATATGCAGCTTCTCAGCTCTATGTGAACGGAAATCTGGTTGAAACTTATGTTTCGCTGATAAATTTTTCACAGAGTGCAAGTTTTACAATTGGGACCCAAATGAACGGCTCTAATGCATTCAACGGGCAGATGGACGAGTTTCGATTATGGAATACTATCAGGACGGAAAATGATATTCGGGAAAATATGTTTGAATTCATAGAACCAAATGCCGATGATTTGATTTGCTATTACTCCTTTGACAGCTTTGAAGGTTCAGATGCTGTTGATAATTCCGGCAATGGTAACAATGGAACATTGAACAATTTTCCCATTGACCCATGGTTTATCTCAACTGCGCCAATAGGAGCAGAAGGAATCAGTTTGCGTTCTACAACTCCTGCTTCGGTAGGAATGACGGGAAAAAATATAAGCTTAACCATCACAAATGGAGGTAATAACGACAATCATCTCGGCGTCTATACTTGCGGTGATGGCACTGGTATAATCGAAACAGAAGATTTTCCTGAAGATGTAATTAAACGTGCAGATATAATCTGGGGTATCGAAGAATATGGTAATGTAACTGCAAATATCGAAATAGATTACAGCAATGTCAGTGCGGCTGGCAATACCAATGCCATAAGATTGCTGAAGAGAAATGATGCCAACGATATCTGGCAGGATGTTACTTCAGACTTTGCACATGATTTTAATAACATGCTGTTTACCAAATATGGAGCAACGTCTTTCAGTGAGTTTTCTGTAGGCGATATTGATGACAATCCGCTGCCCGTGACACTTTCTTACTTTACCGGATGCACCGAAAACGGTTTTCCAACCTTGAATTGGATAACTGAATCCGAGCTGGAAAACCTGGGTTGGAACATCTATCGCAGTGAAAGTGAAAATGGTATTGAAACTGGAAACAAGATAATGCTGAATAGTGAGATCATTCCTGGAATGGGTACAATCTCAGTTCCAACTAATTATAATTACATAGATGAACAACCTGTGCAAATCTTAGGTTTACATTTTTACTGGCTGGAAAGTGTGAGTTACAGTGGAGAGCTGGAATTATTTGGACCGGTTGAAATTAATATAGATGATCATATTCCAGAGATTCCTTTTAAAAGTTTTCTGAGCGGGAATTATCCCAATCCCTTCAATCCGATAACAACTATTGAATTTGGTGTAAAAGAAGGAGAAACCGGAAAACTTACGATTTACAACATTCTGGGGCAAAAAGTTGAATGTCGAAAATTCGAACCAGGTTATCACAACTTTGCATGGGATGCTTCCCAGTATGCTTCAGGAGTTTATTTCTATAGATTGCAGACGCCTTCTTACTACAAAGTGGCCAAAATGCTGATGCTGAAATAAAGGAAAATTATTACAGAGCATTTTCATATAACTTCATTTTTCTATTTTATAGTAAACCCCTCTGCTACTATGTCGTTTTCTCCCCTTCGAAAGGGAGCTTAAATAAATTACTTCCGCAAAGAAAAATCTTCAAGTGCACCTGCGTAATGGGAGGAATTATGAGCCTGTGGCTTATTAAGGGGGCAAGTAGTTAATCATACACTTGTGTGATTTTTTTAAACATGCCTGCATCATTCTGTAAAAAAAATCATTTTTTTCTAAGAACAAAAAAAACCTTTTGACTGATTTAAGGTTAAATGATTTTTTTTGATTTAAGAAAATATGAAGAGTGTGGAAAGTATGGAATTAAAAAAAGAACTGAAGTTTTTCGCTGTTTTCAGCATTGCCACGGGTGCGATGATCAGTTCCGGTATTTTCATTTTGCCGGGACTCGCCTTTGCTCGAACCGGTCCGGCAGTGATACTATCCTATTTTCTGGCAGGAGTTTTGGCACTGATCGGAATACTCAGTATTGTCGAGCTATCCACAGCCATTCCCAAAGCAGGCGGAGATTATTATTTTATCAACCGCAGTTTAGGTCCGCTGGTGGGAACGATTTCCGGTTTCTTCAGCTGGTTCGCTCTTTCTCTCAAAAGTGCTTTTGCCGTTTTTGGTATAGCCGAGATCATTTATGTGGTCACCGGTTTTCCTGTGCTCATTTCCTCTGTCATAGTTACCCTCTTTTTTGTTTTTCTCAATATCATGGGTGTAAAAGAAGCGGCAAAGTTTCAGATCATTTTAGTCTCAAGTTTATTAGTGTTGATGGTTCTTTATGTTATATTAGGTTTTTCACAGATGAATCCTTCCCACTTTGCTCCCTTTATGACGGAAGGGATAAATTCCATTTTTGCTTCTGCCGGTTTTATTTTCATTTCTTTCGGCGGACTTCTGAATGTAGCCAGTATTTCGGAAGAAGTCAGCAATCCAAAAAAGAATATTCCCCTGGGTCTCATCGTTTCGGTTGTCACAGTCACGATTATCTACACAACCGTTCTCATTGTTACTACCGGAGTTTTGCCGGCATCCGATTTTTCCGGCTCTCTCACACCGATCGCCGATGCAGCCCGCATAATTATTGGTACACCGGGTTTCATCGTGATCTCACTTGCTGCCATGCTGGCTTTTGTTACTACAGCCAATGCCGGCATCATGTCTGCTTCCCGCTACCCGATGGCACTGAGTCGCGACAACCTGCTTCCCAGTTTTATCAGCCGCATAAATCCAAAATTGAACACACCTGTCCGTTCCATAATGCTGACGGGATTGTTCATCATACTCTCTTTGCTTCTACCTCTGGAAATGCTTGTGAAGGCAGCTTCTGTGGTCATCTTGACCGCCTATGTCTTGACTAATCTTTCCGTCATCATTCTGCGTGAGAGCAAGCTGAAAAATTACCGTCCCAGTTTCAAAGCGCCCTTCTATCCCTGGCTGCAGATTGGCGGCGTTATCATCTTTCTCTTTTTCATCATAGATCTGGGTCTGGAAGCGGTAGAAATTTCGCTCATCTTTCTGGCAATAAGTCTATTTGCCTTTTTTCTGTATGGAAGGAAAAAGTACAAAGGAGAATATGCACTTTTACATTTGTTGAAAAAAATTACCGACGGCAGATTAAAAGATCATATGCTGGAATCGGAATTCAGAGACATCCTGATCGAGCGGGATAACATCGAACATGACAGATTTGATGAGCTGGCTCGAAATGCCGTAATTCTCGATTTGAAGGGTCCCCTCACAGCAGAAGATCTATTCCGGCAGATCTCTGATCAGATCAGTCAGGAAGTTGGGCTGAAAGCAGATGAGATCTACCGTTTGCTGCAGGAAAGACAGACAGACACAAATACGGCTATCTCGCCCTTTATCGCCATTCCTCATATTATTATCGACGGACAGGATCATTTTTGTCTGCTCTTGGTGCGCTGCAAAGAAGGTATTCACTTCACTGAGCAGGAAAATGCTGTTAAAGCTGTTTTCGTCTTTGTGGGAACTAAAGAGGATAGAACCTTCCATTTGAGAACATTGGCTTCTATTGCTACCTTGGCGCAGCAGGAAGATTTTGAAGAAAAATGGCTTCAGGCAAAAGATGCTCACTATTTAAGGGACATGGTGCTTTTAAGCAATCGGCTGAGATTTAAACAGAAATAAAAAATGGCCGAGAGGGCAGGAATCGAACCTGCCGTGGACAGTGTTAGCTGCCCATTACTGGTTTTGAAGACCAGTCGAAACACCAGTTCCATCCTCTCTGCTTGAACCAAAAACATTTTTACTTTTTTTATGTCAAGCCTGGAGCTTCAAGTAGCCGGGTTTGCCGTTAATACAATAACTTCAAGTACAAATAAATCCCTGCTTGACGAAATGAACCTTCCTGCTGAAGTGAGCTGCGAAATGGAGATGATATGGAAACAAAACATCTGATCATGGGAACTGCCGGTCATGTTGATCACGGCAAAACCACTTTGATCAAAGCTCTGACCGGCTTTGACTGCGATACGCATAAACAGGAAAAGGAAAGAGGTATCACGATCAATCTGGGCTTTTCACATCTTGATCTGCCAAATGGCAACAGCATCGGCATTGTCGATGTGCCCGGACATGCCGATTTCATCAAGACCATGGTAGCCGGAGCTTGCGGAATCGATTTTGTGCTGCTCATTGTGGCAGCCGACGAGAGCGTGATGCCGCAGACGGCAGAACATTTGCAGATCATGGAACTGCTGGGAATAAAAAAAGGGATCATTGTTCTCACCAAAATTGATCTGGTGGAATCAGATCTGGCAGAACTGGCTGTGGAAGATGTGCGTGATTTTGTGCAGAAATCTTTTTTGAAGGATGCTCTCATTATAACGGTTTCTTCGCTGACAAATGAAGGAATCGAAAATTTAATTGATGAGATTTCCAAACTTGTAGAAGAAATTCCCGGTCGCGATGACTCCGGCATATTCCGCATGTATGTGGATCGTGTTTTCACTCAGGAAGGTTTTGGCACCATTATCAACGGTTCGGTTATTTCAGGAAAGATCTCAAAGAACGATCCAATCTATCTATTACCCGGTGGTAAAGAGTTGCGTATTCGCCGCCTGGAACACCACGGCAGTGAAGTTGACAGTGTGAAAGCCGGCGACCGAGCTTCCTTTAATCTGGTTGGCTTTAAACAAAAAGATTTTCGCCGCGGCATGATGCTGTCCAGTCAGATAATCGAGCCGACAAAACTGATCGATATCCAACTGCAGGTTTTTCAGAAAAATGTGAAGCTGGAACTCTGGAGTCAGGTTATCTTCCTGTTGGGAACCAATCGCCTGATGTGTCGAATGCATCTTTTGGACAAAGATGAAATCAAAACTGGTGAAGCGGGTTTGGCACAAATATATTTACCCAACGAAGTTATCTGCCAGATTGGTGATAAATTCATTATTCGCAACTCCTCCGGCAATCTGACACTGGCTGGAGGTAAAGTGATCGATCCTTATCCATTGCATCACAGGCGTCGCCGCCTTTCTCAGGTGGAAATCGTCAAAAAGCTTTCCAGCGGTGAGTTACACGAAATTGTGGCGGCAGAAGTTCGTAAATCCAATCTTCCACTTTCTCATTTGGAAATTGCTGACCATTTACATCTAAAACCGAATGACCTGATCGCTGTCATCTTCAATTTCCTGCCCGGAGATATTGTTTTTTTTCAGGATCAGGAAAATATTCTTTTACTGCAAAAGAAGATAGTTACTGCTACTCAGAATAAAATCCTATCCAATCTGCAGGAATATCACAGGAAAAATCCTCTCAAAGAAAAGGGCAGAAACTTCAAAGAACTACTGGGAATATTTGGTGCGATACAGAATGAGCAGACAAATCTGTTGTTAAAATTGCTGCTGAATAAATTGATCGAAGAAGGAAAAATAAGACAAAAACAGGATACCTGGCTGCTTTCTTCTCATCGTGTGCAGCTTGATGCACAAACAAAAAATCTGATTCGGCAAGTAGATGCTTTTCTGCAATCGATTGGTAATACTTCTGCCGATTTTACCGAGATCAAGAAACATGTTTCAGATCAGATCAGCGATCATAAACTGCAGCAGATTCTGGATTTTCTGCAGGCAGAAGGCAAGATCCATTTCATTCAGATGCGTTATCTGCACCATGATTTTATTCAACAGGCCAAATCCATGATTATTGAATTTTTAGAACAAAATCCGCAAGGCATAACCATAGCTCAATGCCGCGATTTGATCAAAGGTAATCGAGCAAATGCGCTATTAATACTTGATTGGCTGGATAATACCGGAGTTACTTTGAGAAAAGGAAATTTCAGATTTTTGACCAAGAAGTTTTTGGAGAAGATGGCGTAACAAACACCGCGGCAGAGTAGCATATTGATGACATGATAATCTTGGAGTAAAGCAATAATTTGTTGTTAAATCAACCACGTGAGCCAGAACAGTCTGACATTTGCGCTTAGAATTATCTTCTGAAACTGAAAATTAAAAAAGCCGATTTTGTTTTCCAAACCGGCGTTTTTTAATATTGGTATCCCGTAGGGGAGTCGAACCCCTGTTGCAGGAATGAAAATCCTGAGTCCTAACCACTAGACGAACGGGACTTATCTCTCTATAAAATGGTGAGCCTGGATGGATTCGAACCATCGACTCTCTGCTTAAAAGGCAGATACTCTACCACTGAGTTACAGGCCCTAAAGAACTAATGAGGCGCCAAACTAAAATGGGCGGTTGTGGTGTCAATAATTTTTGTTGACCTGTTTCTAAAAAAAAGAATTGCCTGATTTGAAGTAATTTGAAATATTCGACAGGGCTTTTTGGATGTTTCCGGAAAGTCGTAAAATGAGTGTAAATATTTGATTCAAAATTGGAGGTTTTTTGAAGAAATCAACTGTGCAGTTAAAATTTGAAAATAAGATCAGGATTCATCTTTCCGGTACGCCGCTTAAAGTTTTTGAGTATCTCATAACTAATCAGGAATTGCAGACCCTGCATGAATATGCTAATATTGTATCCATTAAACGCCTGGGTTTTAATGATCACGGACCTGTTCACATGAGGAAAACCGCTCTCAATGCCATCTTGATGTTCGATCTTTTAACGCAGGCAGATATCAAGCTTAATCTGGAAAAAGAAGGAGTAGGTTGCGCAGAAGACAGCAAAATTGCCGTTTTAACAGCAGCTCTATTGCACGACATCGGCATGACAGTTTGCCGAGACAGTCATGAATTCATGAGTGTTCAACTGGCTCTGCCTCTCATCAAAAATCTTCTGGAACAGTTCTATCATAGTGATATCAATAAAAAAGCTATCCTGCGTTCTCTGATCATCGAGTGCATTTTTGGCCACATGGCAACTCAGACAATTCACACCCTGGAAGCAGGCTTGGTTCTGATCGGTGACGGTTGCGACATGGAACAGGGCAGATCGCGCATCACGACAATGCTTGCCGAACGACCGCGAGTAGGTGATATTCACAAATATTCTTCATCCGGCATTGATAAAGTTCATATCAGCAAGGGCGACAAACGCCCAATCAAAATTCGAGTGGATATGTCAGAATCGGTGGGATTTTTCCAGGTTGAAGAAGTTCTCTTTCCCAAGATCGCTTACAGTCCAGTGAAGCGTTACATCGAACTGGAAGCAGGAGTAGTAAACAAAGAGTATAAAAAATATTTGTAAAAGGAGATCAAGATGAAAAACTGGTTGATAATTGTTTTGTGTATCGCAAGCCTTTTGAGCTGCAGCAAATCAGCAGACGGTAATTGGGGGGAAGCATTTTGGGAAGAGGAAGGATATTTTATCCAGAAATCGATCATTGCTAATCGCCTTGAGGAAGGCATTCTAAGGGCAAGAGTAGATGGACGCTGGCAGGAATTCAATTTGATCGATTTACCACAAGCTTTCCAGAACTGGAGCTTTAATAGCCGTCTGGAAACTCTGGAAAAAATTACAAAAAGTGAAATGCCGGGTTTGGATGGACCTCACAACGGCATTATTGCTACTTATGGTTATCGAAGGGAAGATTCCCGCTTCAAACTGAATAATGCTATCAAAGGCTGCGGTTTCCTTCCCAGAAAAGAGAAATTAAAAGAAGTAATTCAGCTCTTAAAAGATACTTATGATGATCATTTTATCGAGAAACTGCAAGTGCTGACTTCCCTTTATGAAGCCGGTGATGAAACCTTCGACATGACCAAACAGATATCTTTGGAACTCTATTCCATTCCCGAACGGGGAACTCAGACCTTCGTCAATCAGATGACAGAACCAACTTCAGTCATCGTGTTTATGGCCTATCCCACGTTCAAATTAAAAACTCTGGCGTATCTGCTGCATCCGGAAAATCCCCATTTAACCGATTATGAGAAAGATGTAGTGGAATACACCAATCTTATTCACAGCTATTTTCATGGTGATTTCAACAAAACCTTCATCGCAGTTGTTTACAACGTGGTGGAAGTGTATAACAGCACTCCCGGCACAGAACAAGGCAAGGGAACCAAAATGGTTCCATGATTTTATTGCAGTAATTGAGGAGAAACAATGGGTTTAAGTTTTCAGAAAGAACTTCAGAGCAAAATATCCGAATTCCTGATAGGAGTGGACAAGCTGAAGCTGATCGATAAACTATTGAGTCAGAACGAAGCCTGGCACAAGGAAGCATTTCTGCATGTTCGCAAGCTCCTGTATCAGATGGTGAAGAAAAAAGCTTCCGATATGGATTTTGGCGGATACCGAGCCCAGAAACGTATCTGGTATCGAACTTTTGGCACTAAGAAACCGGAAATGGATGTGCCTTCTTACACAGTGAATGAAACCAATATCATGGCACTGGCTATCATTTCGGAAGCGCAAAAAGAGATCCTGTTCGATAAACGCAGCATCGATTTTGCCTTCACGCTCATTATCAGCGAAAATGAACCGCATATTCGTTATCGCGGCAATGTCTATTTCGAACGCAACGAATTGGCTGTAAATTTCCGCATGATCAATCAGAAGTTGTTTCCACTAAATTCTTTGGGATTGCCGGATCCGATAGTAAAACGCATGGATCTGCAAAATGAAAAAGCCGGATTGATCCTGATAACTGGTATCACCGGTTCCGGCAAAAGCTCGACACTGGACACGATCATCAATATGAACAATAAGAATAATGAAGCACAGATCATTATTCTGGGCAATCCCATAGAGTTCATTCATGAGTCGGATAAATGCATCGTCAGCCATAGAGAGGTAGGAGCCGACGTTATCAGTTTTAATCGAGGCTGTATAGAAGCTTTGCGACAGGATCCGGATATCATCGTGGTGGGCGAGATGCGTGATCCGCAGACGATTGCCACCGTGCTGGAGGTTACAGACAGCGGGCACAAGGTTTTTTCCACACTACACACCAGCTCCACGGTAGATAGTATTCACCGGATCATTGCCGAGTTTCCACCGGATGAACAGGAAAGGATCAGATTTCGTTTGGCAGACGTTCTCAAGGTCGTTATCTCGCAGAAATTGGTGCCGAATAAAAAAGGCAGCGTGACTTTGGCCAAAGAGATCCTTTCGGTGGATTCCTCGGTGCAGGCTGCCATCAGGAACGGTAATATCACAGAGATCTTTCAGATGATCACCGAAGGTAAGGATAAAGGAATGTTCACTATGCAGCAGGATCTTTATCGCCTTTATCGAACCGGTAAGATCGAAGCAAAAACAGCAATGAGCTTTGCCAACAACAAGAAAGTGATGGCAAACCTGCTGAAATTCCAGAAATAATTCTACCAGTTGTTGATAATCTGAAAGTAAAATCTGAGTTTATCAGATTCCTGCCAGACATCAGATAGTTTAAACTGGATCTCAAAGTGGCGGTAGAAGCTGTATTTAACTAAAAGATAGGAAGTTATTCCATCACCCGAAACAACCCTGTTCTGCATGATGCCGTCCACATTATTCTCATACACATAATGTTTTACCTTAAAGGGTGAAGTGTCAGATTTATAAAAGTTTATCTGAGCGATAACTTCCAGATCGGCAAGTTTCAGTTTGAGCTGCTCGTAAAACAAGAAACCACTCGTATGGACTTTTTCTTCCGGCAGATATTCCGAAACAAACTCGGCTCTTGATTTGAAAGTGAATTCTGCCAGCTTCTGCCACCAGTCCAGCCGAATCATTGTCCGCTTGAAATCTCTAATTTTTGCTTCACTTAGGCTTATGTACTTTTCCTTGAATTTGTGCTGCAGGGTCAGGCGTAAGATCTGGGAAGAAAAATGCGATTCCCACTGCAGGAACTGCTCGGAGCCGACGGTTGGCATCTTTTCAAAATAGCGGGTGTAGGGAAATTGCCAGATATCGAAATAGGCATTTATTTTGTTGCGAACTGCCGGCAGAATGGTGATACCGTAGTAGAGTCCAACTTCATTATCGAAGCGGCTTTGGGCAGAAAAAGAATTGCCATGCCAGGTGGGAAGGTTTTTTTGATAGTAGCGAGCTATCAGAAGTTGGCGAAATTTACTTTCTCCGAATTTGATGCCACTCACAGAACCCCATTTGCCGTCGATCAGAGCAGCTTCTCCAAAAATTGGAAAGCCCGTTTTATTGACAATAAAGAAGAAATTGGCAGCTTCATATCGGGAAGATGAAGCATCTGCAAAATCATGATCGAATGTAAAATGGCTGTAATTTATGCCAATCTCATAAGTTGCTTTTTCAAATTGTACGGCTGAACCGTAGAGAATTTCCTGCACATTATTCTTTCTGCTTTCATCCAGATGCAGACCGCTTTCATTAAAAGAAGTTATCGCCTTTGTGGAGTCCAGATTCGCACTGTAATAATTTACAGAAAAATATGGCGTTAATTTGAAATTTCCCAGTCTAATTTCGCTTCCAGCTCCCTGCAGATCCCAAATCTCGTAGGAACTGGTGTAGGGTTTGATTTGTCCGAATCGCTTAACCGGAACCGATGTGGCAGCAGCACTCTTGCTCAAACCCAATTTTGGTGCAAATAATATTCCCTGTCCCAAAGCCAGGCGATATTTTCCCAACACAATATTCTGCAGCCAGCCGGCATTTGAAAACTGCAGATAATAGCTGTAGAAATCCAGCGGGTCTCTTTCTCCTTCGTCTTTCTGAGTTAGAATACCTGCCAGAAATCTGCCGTAATTCGCTGATGTGCGCTGGTAGTATTTCAACGAGGATGGAAGGTCTTTTTTGCTCTCATTGAATTCCAGCCTGGTTTGGTTTTTCAGCTTGATCCTGGGTTTTTCTGCGAAGATGATATAATCTTTGATGTCGGAGATTGTTATCTGATCTAAGCCGATTTCTGCCAGGTTATGTGGGGAAGATATCTGCTTTTTGGTGCGGGCAGCCAAGATCATCTTCACATCAGTTTCTGACAGCCAGGGTAGCTGCAGCAGTTCGTCTTTGCCGGCAGTATTGATATTGAGAGGATTTTTGCGCAATTTTAAGAGCATATCACTCATCTCATTGGCATGAAAAGTTTCTTCTTCCAAAGAGAAGAGTTTCTCTTCTGCATCTTCTGCCAGCAGCAGCATTGGCAGCAGAAAGATGACAGCTAAGATGAATTTAATCCTGGATTTCATAACCGATTGAAATGTAATGGGTCAAATCCAGATATTGATGGGTGCGAACGCTGTAGCCGAGATAGAATCTCTGCAGATGAAAAACAGTGCCAAGTCCAATCCGATCCGGTTCAAATTGATAGCCGGCGAGAATGCTGAAGAGAGAAAAAGGCTGATATTTTGCAGCAAATCTGAAACTGAAATCAAATTCATCTTGCTTTTCCAAGCCAACCGAAATTCTACTATTTGCTGAGAACTGATAGCAACTTTCCCATAAAATTGTGAGTGGCAGCGAGAGACCCAAAAATTTGGTTTGAGTGACATTTCGAACTGCAAGAGCTGAAGAAAACTTGTCGAAATGCCACATGATACCGGCATCTGTAAGAAAAGCACTCGCCTCGTGATAACCCCGGACTTTGTTGTAAAGACGGCGCAGGGCAATACCAGCAGATATGGATCGCCAATTGTAATTCAAACTAAGTTGGGTGCTGCCCTCTATGTACAATTCATGATCCAGATAAGATTGCCCGAGATGCAGGTTGAGTTTACCAAAAGAGTAACCGGCATGAAGATTGTAGTAGGGAAGCTCTGAAAGCCCGAAAAGCTGGCTGATAGAACTTTCCAGACCTGAGTAGAAAACAGCGGGGTTTACAGCAGAAGATGCTGGTGTCGAGTGAATCAAAGAGAGACCAGAAGCGGCATTATGCATCGAAGAGACAGGCAGGTTCAGATCGATAGACCAGAGAGGAAGCATAGACGCAAAAATGAGATAAAAAATTAGTTTCATATACCCTCCGCATGGAAGTAGAAATAATTTTAAGATCTTAAATTTCCAGGTTCTAACTTTTCGAAGAATTCTTACATTACGCCGCTAAATTCTGCCTGCGGCATATTCTTTTTTTCGTAAAATTACTGATTTAACTTAACTGATCATGTTCCGCCCGATAAGTGGGCGATAGCATCCGAAATTTAATTTAGATTCTTGCTTCCGTCTTCAAATCGAAGAAATGTGCTTTCTTCATATCCAATGTAATTTTTATCTCTTTATCTATTTCAGGAAATTTCTTTGGATCAAAGCGGGCAGTAAATTTGTCATTTTTGGTTTTGAGGAAAACGATGAATTCATTACCCATCGGCTCAACAACTTCACAGAGAGCGGAAATCTTCTGAGGAAATTCCGCCATCTGATCGAAAGCTGCATCATAGATATCTTCAGGTCGAATGCCCATCATTACTTCTTTTTTATCATAATCTTTCAAACTGTCTGCTGCAGGAATTTCCACTTCAAAGGAAGATGTCGTAAAGTAGAATTTCTTATCTTTTTTTATGATTTTACCTTTGATCTGATTAATGGCAGGACTTCCCACAAAACCGGCTACGAAAAGGTTGATCGGTTCGTTGTATATTTTAAGTGGAGAATCGATCTGCAGAATGATACCATCCTTCATCACCACCATTCTATCAGCCATGGTCATGGCTTCCACCTGATCGTGCGTAACGTAGATGATTGTAGTATCGAGTTTTTTGTGCAATTTGATGATCTCAGCCCGCATCTGCACGCGCAGTTTGGCATCCAGATTGGAAAGCGGTTCGTCGAAAAGAAAGACTTTCGGTTTCCGTACGATCGCTCTTCCCAGAGCAACGCGCTGCCGCTGTCCGCCGGAAAGCTGTTTCGGTTTACGATCCAGTAGCTGTTCGATTTCCAGCAGCGCAGCAGATTCCTTGACGATCTTATCTATCTCGGCTTTGGGCACTTTGCGCAACTGCAGAGCAAAAGCCATATTATCATAGACGGACATGTGCGGATAGAGGGCATAATTCTGGAAAACCATGGCAATATCGCGATTTTTTGGCAGGATGTCATTCACCACTTTTTTTCCGATACTGATCTCGCCTGCTGTTATCGACTCTAAGCCGGCGATCATGCGCAGCATCGTGGTTTTGCCGCAACCGGAGGGTCCTACCAGAATTACAAATTCTTTATCTTCTGCTGTGAAATTGGCATCTTTTACAGCCTGAAAACCATTATCATAAACTTTATCAACATTTTTAACAATTACTTCTGCCATTGTATTCCTCATTATTTTTTTTAAACTTCAATTAAATTCGTAAATTCAGTGCATTATTGTCAAATAGTTTATGCAGAGAAATTTGGAAAAGTTATGAAAATAGCGATCAGTAAAGCAAGAAAATGACTAATCTTCTATTTCTTCTCTGCCTTTTTCACGATCAGCATTTCCAGCACCAACAGCGCTAAAGCCGTAATCAGAAGATACTTCCAGATCTCAAAACCGTAACGCGAATGCAGAATATGATCCTGCCAGTTATCAGATAAAATTTTCAGATTTTTGATTTTGGAAGCAGATAAACGCGAGTAGTTGCTCTCGCTGTAATCCAAATTTACCGGAATCTGCTTTTCGCTGGTTTTATAAATGCCGGCAGAGCGGGTGATAAGTCGCTTGTTACCCGGTTTTATCTCTCTGCCATCGGGTAGAATAATGCGTTCCGCCCGAATTGGTTCACCCACCTTTTTCCGGCTGACGATTTGATCTGTTCGTGAGGTGAAACGCAAAGAATTATAAGCGAAAACAGGGAAAGCATTATCCAGCAGGAAGGGATTTTGCAGGCTGTTCACATCGAACAGCCAGAGTAAGGAAGCAGCATTGTGCACAGCCAGAGGCAATTCACCGGCTTTAAAAAGAGCCTGAGGCGAACTGGTGGTCTGCCAGAAATCATTGAACCGAATATCACCTATATTTTTAATTTCCCGCGTGATGGGATGATAAAGATTGGAAAAGCTTAATCTGGTAGAAGTTGCTAAATTGGCAAATTCCAGGAATTGCAGTTGGAATTTTTCTGACAGAAACTCACGCCAGTCGGACGAAAGATTGCGATCTGCAATAAATAAGACCGGTATTTTTCTTTGTTCCAGATCGTTAAGAATGAATTCCAAACGCGGGGAGAAATATTTATCATAAACAACAATATTATCAAAGGTTTCTAGAATGTCTCGATTGAAATCATCACCGGCAAAAAACTGAATCTCACCATTTTTTCCAGTATAGATTTCCAGGATCGTTTCCAGAGCCAGCGGCAGTTTGGACATTTCGGAAAGTACCGCTATTCGTAAGGAAGAATCATAATAAAAACTGAAGTAATTGCGATTATCAAAGATGAGCCGCTCATTTTTGACTTCCACATAACCACCGTGCCAGCCTTCGGTTTCCATGCTGATCTCAAAGAATTCGGTTTTACGCTGATTCGGCTGCAGATCAGTCACTTTCTCAGCGATGGTATTGCCATCCAGAAAAAGGCGATAGATCACATCCTGCTGCCTGAGATTGGAATGATTGACCAGTTCAAAGCTGATCTTTTTCTGCAGACTTTTAGCGATGATGTCATCAACCAGACGGCTATTTTCACAACTGAGATTGATTCTTTGCTGCTCGGCAGAAGTCGGCACAATAAAAGTGGGAATCTGCATCTGGTCGGGAAGTTCAAAACTCTGCAGATCCGAGATCATGATGATCTCACGATTGGGAAGGTGGATCTTGCTCAATTCTCTATCGGCAAATTCCAGAAGTTCCTGCAGCGGCACTGCTTTTGGAGTAAGTTCCAGGCTGCTGATTAGATCCGTTTGAATTCTACCGAAAATTGGATTACTATGCAGTTCATTCCAGTTTGCATCGGCAGAAATGGGAATGATGATGTCATCTGCATTCAGCATTTGGTTGATCTGCAGAACAATTTCTTTGACTTTATCAAATTCGGTCTGGGTATCTACCAGATAGTTCATGCTGTAAGAATTATCGATGATCAGAGCGATCGCTGTTTTGGGATGATTGCTGTCGCCGCTAAGCAGTTCAGATTTGATGGCTGGACGGGAAATTGCCAGGATCACAAGAAGGATTATCAACATTCTGAGCAAAAGAAGAAGCAGATTCTTCAGATTGATCCTTTTCTTTTGCTGCTGCTGACTTTCTTTAATGAAACGGATCGTGCTGAAGACGATCTTCTTGGGACGTTTTCTGGCAAAAAGATAGATCAGGATCGGAATAACTATGGCGGATGCCAGAAACAATATACCTGAATTTAAAAATGAGATCATTTATTCTCTATCCTCTGAATCCACTCTGAAAAGGATTCTACCAAGTTCTCTTCCTGCTTATCACTTTCAGGGCTAAATCCCTGTTTGCTTTCATAATCCATAGCTTAACACTTAAAATTTTTTGATTTATCCACTCTGAAAGTCTCAAATATAAGAATTAGTGGTAGAGAGCTTTTCAGAGTATTATCAGATTCAATTGATTTTCTTATCCAGAATTCTGTATGTTTTATGTACCCAGCCGCCCAGATTCGTGGCAATACGATTCATCATTGTATTGCTTTCCAGGATCCAGGACATTTCGGCGTTTTTGATATCAAGCTGCTTATGTTCGTTGGCAATCTGGAAATTACGGGTATAAAAGACAGTGTCGATACCACGTCCCTGAAATTCTTTGATAACACCCATGGTCACGACCCGCATGGCATCAATCTTGTTGCGTCCGAATAGAAAATGTAATATCCCGTAAGGAAACATTCTGCCTTTCATTTTCAGCAGGATCTGATTGTAGTCGGGCAAAGCTAGATAAAATCCCACCGGCTGATCTTCCACAAATGCCAGATAGAAAAACTCCGGACGGACCAGATCTATCATAGAATCGATGAGATGAAAAAATTCCTTTTCCGTCATGGGAACAAAACCCCAATTTCGTTCCCAGGCTTTAGTATAAACATTAAAAACCATTTCCAGGTCTTTACGAAGTTCTTTTTTGTTTTTTCGTAATGAACGGACGGTGAATCTGCCGCGCTTCTGTAATTTATCGACTACACGCTGCAGACGTTCGGGAGTGGGACGGCGCGGAATGAGGTAAGCCAGCAGATCCATACTTTTTTCCATTCCGGCTTTGGTCAGCAGATCCAGATAGTAGCGATGATTGTGCGTCATCATTATGAAGGGGGGAGATTCAAAACCATCCACCAGCAGTCCGCATTCATCGTTAGTAGAAAAATTCATCGGTCCGCGCAGAGTATCTTTTCCCCGTTCTTTATTCCATGCATAAGCTTCATCGATCAGTTCATTGGCTACAGCTTGATCGTTCAGGCATTCAAAGAAACCGAAAAAACCTACTTTATCTTCGTGAAATTTATTGTGTTGTGTATTGGTTTGAGCTGATATTCTGCCTACGATTTCGCCATTTTTTTCTGCAAGGAAGAGCTGCACTTCCGAGTGTTCGTAATAAGGATTTTTTGCAGGATCAAAAAAATTCTTCTGCTCACTGATGAGCGGAGCCACCCAGTTTGGATCGTCCTTATAAAGTTTGAAAGGCAGCATAATGAATTGTTTAAGCTGCTTTTTTGTTTGTACCGGAATGATATTGATCATTAATAATTCCTTATATCTTCTTTTCGTAAATTGTATAGGTTTTGCTTTCTTCCGAGCCCATCATCTCGATAAGACTGATCACCATTTTGTTATCTTCCAGCACCCAGCCCATATCACAATAGTTGTAGCGAGTCCGGGTGTATTGCTTCTGTTTCCAGATCATCACGCCATCCAGACCCAGCCGGCGAAACTTTGGCTTCACCCCCAGATAACCAAGGCGGAAACCTTTGGTTTTCTTTGCACCCATTATCAGCTTGAGAGCACGGATCAATTCCAGGTGACGGCATTTGCCGATACGTCCCAGACATTCTGCCACATTGGGCACTCCGCCGAAGAAGGCTGCTGCTTCTCCTTTTATGTAAAGGAAGATAAACAGTTTTTTGTCCATGATCAACAGCATGTCATCGATAATCTGATCAAATTCTTCCTGAGTGAAGGGAACAAAACCGAAATTTTTACTCCAAGCCGCATTATAGATATCCAGCATCTCGATTTTTCGCTCTGCCAAAGGACGATCGTCCCATTTTTCGATTTTCACATCGTAGCGGTCGATGATCTTCTGACAAAGACGTTCCAGTTTTTCTTCCATTGGATTTTGCGGAACAACTTCCCAGGAAAGTACATTTTTAACCGGTTTCATCCCAAACTTCTGCGCCAGGTTGGAATAATACGATTTATTGTAATGATAATACATCACAGGACGGGAATTGAAACCTCTGGTCAGAAAACCGGGAGTGGCATCATTGACCGGTAAATTTTGCGGTCCGCGCATTGTATCCATGCCCTGCTCTTGCAGAAAATCGGCAGCAGCCTGCAAAAGAATGCCGGCAACTTCCTGGTTTTCAACGCATTCAAATTGACCAAAAAAACCGACTTTATCCTGCCAATGCTGGTTGTGACGATGATTTACAAAAGCATTGCAGCGTCCGAGCAATTTACCTTCCTGATAGACCATGAAAAAGCGCATGACAGCATGTTTGAAAAAGAGATTTTCCGGTTCAAAAAATCCCGTCATTCTGATCAATTTAAAGCCCAGGTATTCGTAATCCAGTAGGGGAACATATTGCGGATCGTCTTTATAAAGCTTCCAATGAAAATCCACAAATTTTTTCAGCAGTTTGCGTTCAGCTTTGCTATCATTGCCCAAAGCGATTAACTCATAGTTGGAAATCATCTTTTTTTGGATCATCATATTTCTCCTAATTTTTTGGATACAATATAATTAATAACACCCATCAAAATTGCGGCAATGAACATTTTGCCGACAAATGAAAGCTCCCGCGTGAAGAAAAATGTGAGAAAGGGAGGCAGAAGTACGATCATATACTGTGCGAAGCGGATCTGCTGAAAAAAAGCGACAATCAGAAGTGCCAGAAAGGCAATTATGATCATGGGCCAGGGAGCAAAAAAAGTGACGAAACCAATGTAGGTAAATAAACCTCTGCCGCCCCGAAAATGATGCGTTATCGGCAGGCAATGTCCCACAACCATCATAAAGCCAAGCACCAGCAGATGATTTTGCGTGCCGATATCTGCTCCAAGCCAGGTTTGTACGGCTGGCAGTGCAAGCAGATATTTAAGCAGAATCAGATAGAAAAAAACTTTGGCAAAATCGATAATTCCGGCAAAAATTCCCAGTGATTTATCAATATTATTGTAAATATTCAAGGTATCGGGATGACCGGTTCCAATCTTGTAAATATTTATGCTTCGATAGCTTTTGGTTATGATCTTTGCCATGGAAAGACAACCAAGACAATAGGATAGCATCACTAAGATAATAAAAGCAATGATGGATAACATATTTTTTATCCTTTTTTAATATTTTCTGGCACCAAAGATAGCACTGCCGATACGAACAATATTAGCGCCTTCTTCAATGGCAATTTCAAAATCGCTGGTCATGCCCATCGAAAGATAATCCATTGCTAACCGCGAAATTCCGGCAGCTGCAACTTCTGACGAGAGATGATGCAGCAGACGGAAACACTCTCTGATTTCATCCCGGTCATCTGTTAATTTTCCGATGGTCATCAAACCTTTGATGTGAAGATTTGTCAGCCTGGAGATTTTGCTAACGAATTCTAATGTTTCATCTGGTTCAATGCCGAATTTACTGCGTTCAGCAGAAGTATTTACCTGGATCAAAATATCCTGCTGCTGATTGTATAAGGTGAGGTAATCATTCAGTTTTCGGGCAGTGGAAAACTTATCTATGGAATGAATGAGAGCAGGTTTTAAGGGCATTAATTTTTTTATTTTGTTGGATTGCAGATGTCCGATGAAATGAAATTCCTTGTATTTATCTTCCAGTTGAGGTATTTTCTTTTCAGCTTCCTGAATGCGATTTTCTCCGATCAGATCGATCCCGCTTGTCAGAGCTGTTTCAATGACTTCCACCGGATGTGTTTTAGTAACAGCTAATAATTTAATATCTTTGGGATCTCTTCCAGCCTTTTCTGCGACCTTTCGAATTCGATATTTCACATTTTCTATGTTTTCGACAATAGACATTAAAAAACCTTCTTACTTCATATTATTATTACTAACGAATTTTGCTGAACTCTTTGTGTCAAGCAAAGAGTTTCCGAAGTTTTTCAAGCTCGGAATGTACAAAGTTCTCCGTGGTGTTGATAATTTCATTTTCCATTTTCCAATTTTTTGAAACATTGGTTCAATCCAGAGATACAATCAGAAGTATTGCAAAAAATCCCGGCATCAATTCTGATACCGGGAAATCCACCAGCGGCGGACAAGTCTGAATTCTGAACTTTAAGATCTGGATTCTATTTGAGCATGATCATTTTTCTGGTACTTGTGTAACGTCCGCCAGCCTGCATTTTGTAGAAATAGATTCCGCTGGAAACATCTTTATTGCTATTATCTTTGCCGTTCCAATCCACCGTGTGCTGACCGGCTGATTTCTGTGCTGCAACCAGAGTTTTAACCAGCTGTCCTTTTACATTGTAGATTTCCAGTTCCACATAGCTGTCTTCGGCAATGCTGTAGTTAATGGTTGTTGTGGGATTGAACGGATTGGGATAGTTGCTGCCCAGAGTATTTTGATAAGCTGTTGCGATGTTGTTCTCAGAGCTGGTCGGTTGCTGGGAGATAATTTTGCCTTTGATGCAGAGATTAAAGTCGAAATTAGCGGGAAGAGGTATCCAGTTGGTAGTTCTAATGTAACCGCCCTTTCCGGGAATGTTTGGACCGGCATCATGCCAGGCGGCCGGAATCGGACCGGAGAACGAGATTATCTGATAGCCAACGTAATATTCTGCATCGGGATCGACCACAGCAAAATCATCAAAGACGACATTTTTCCACTCTCCATCAACAAAATCTGTAATTTGTTTTTCAGAGATCATCAAACTACCTTTCCAGAGCTGAGCATAGATTTCGCCGTCTTCCGGATTAAAAGGTGCCATAAAACTCATTTTTGCTACAGCATCTCCATCGAAATCGGCAATATCATCTTCTGCCAGCCTGATACCAGTGCTCATATTTGCCAGAAACTGGAACTTATCGACCGGATCGCCGGCAAAATGGAAAACATGATCATAAGGATATTCCTGCAGATTGAAATTTATTGTCTGATTTGTAGCGCTTATGTCGATGGTTTGTACTTCATAATAGTTGCCGTCCAAGCTGGCCACAGCCTGATAAGTGCCGGGCAGCAGTCCAGGTATACTGAAATTTCCGGAAGCATCTGCAATTCCACTGGTTTTCAAAGAATTTCCCTGATAAATGTTTATATGCGCATTTTCCGCACTTACTGGTGCTGCAACAGTTCCTGTAATGGTTGTGAAATCATCCATGTAAATGATCAGAGTGTTGTTCACTTCGTCAACTTCTACGATTTCATTTTTGTAAAAATAGCCGCCTTCATCAAGTTCGATGATAGCAGTAGCTTCATAGGTGCCGGCATGCATATAATCTGTGCCGAAATAACCACCGGGATCATCGATATCAAATTCATAATAACGTACTCCTTCTAGGGTCAGAAAAGTCTGATCAAGGGGAGCATTATTCGCATAAACCATACCAGTTAACGGGAAGGGAATCGTTCCGCCTTCGATATTGATTACAGCGGAATGAACTTGAGTAAAGCCGGAAGGCATGCCGTTGGGAAGACTATACCAGCCGTTCCAGGAGCCGCCCCAGCCCATATTTAAATGGTAATTGCCGGTCGTTTGATTCCAGCCGTCTACGATAATGGCATGACCACCGCCGCCACCTGTTATACCTAAATAAGCAGGTCTGGCTTCCATCATATCGGTTTGCAGATTAGTGTAGAAGCTTGTCGTAATATAATTGACATAAGTTGCTGTATCATAACCAAATTTGTTGATGAAGGCAGGAGCAACATCACTTGAATAAGCTCCGGAAGCTTCTGAGCTGTAACTCATCTGTACTGAAACACCGGCTGCAAAGTTTGTGGCAGCGATCATTTCGTTTGTGAAGGGGTCCCCTGTTTCGTATGCCAGATAGGCATCGATGAGATAAGTATTCAATTCGGGAAAAGAGGGGAAGTCAAGTAGAAGATGATCATTATCGATATAAATTGGCGGATTTGTATAAGTGGAATAATAATCATCGGAATCATCGAAACTGGGAGTGCCAATATAACGGTGATAGTGCATTATCATTGCTATAGAGGTTGCTACGCAACCTGTCACACTACGAACACTCGAGCTAGGATCAATGGGGCAGAACGTATTATACGGTGACGGAGATTGATCCCATTCTACTTCTACCCAGCCCCCAGTGGGCGAAAATCCTTCCGGCGGCCACACGGTATCGCGGCTGTTGGAAAAATCAATGATGCCGTCCTGATATTTCTGCCATAGTTCATTGTTGGCAGCTTTGAGTTGCGGATCTGTGAAAGGGATAGCTTGCAGCCGCAATTCCAAATCTCCTTCCACATATGCATATCCGGTATTTGTCTTGCTTTCCGGAATTTCAAAATTATTGCGGAATGAATATCCCAGAACAGGAACGATGTCAGTATCGGTGGAAACAATTATAAATCCTACCGGATCGAGGTGATAAATGTAAGCAAGAAGTGTTGCGTCATCATTCAGCATATAATAGGAACTGTGGATTGTATAATCCGTTTTTGACCAAGCTCTTAAATGACTCTCAGCAGTTTGAAAAGCTGCGGCCTGATCGATCTTTACTGCAAAAACTGATATTGTCAGCATTGTTATCAGCAGTAACATCACAAGTTTTTTCATTTCTTTCCTCCCAAGATGTTACTTCATCAATAACATCTTTTTTGTTATTATTTCTTTATTTATTCTCACTTTATAATAATATATTCCGCTACCCGCTTCCTGTCCAGCATTATTTTTTCCATCCCAGAATATCTGATTTTTTCCGGCAGGAAGAATTTTTTGGGAGAAGTTTCTCACATTCTGTCCTTTAACATTAAAAATCTGCAACGAAACCTGTTGCTCGGCAGGTAAAGAAAAACTAATAGTTGTGCTGGGATTGAACGGATTTGGGAAATTGGCTAAATTGAAATCATTCTGTAATGCAATATGTTCCTGTGGCGATACGTTGGAGGGATTTACAGATATTATCTGGAAATCATCGAGTTTAAGGCCAAAAGCATCAGGTGTATTGCCATTTGTGTGAAATCCAATTCTGAATCTGGCTTGCCTTCCGGCAAGAGCTGTCAAATCATTATAACCGCTCCAGCCTTCTGAGAACATTGTCCATTCTGCAACCGAGCCGGTAAATACTAAATTAGGCACATTGGGATTGCCTGTAGGATTGGAAATCGAATTCCAATTTGTCCAGAATCCATTGTTTATATAGCTTACTTCAATGGAGAAATAATCACACTCTGGAAAAAGCGAGTCATCCAGAGCAGTTTGCAGCGCTATATCCAGATATATCTCTCCAGCAGCGGGTAGATTGATGTGGTCTGTGATGAGATAGTTCTTCATATTTGGATTATAAACACCTGTTTCAGGATCGTAGCAGCCGATAAAACTTGCACCATTTTGGCTGACTGCATGCCAGAGATCTCCGCCAACGGCCGTATTAGTGAATCCGTTAAAGCTCTCGGTTGTTTCGGCATCACTATAGAATACTCCTGCAACATCGATCTCATCGATAAAGATACCGGTGAATTCAGGATTTGTGGCAGTAGAAGTATATTCATCGGAAGCGAAGGCAAAACTGATGATGACATCCTGAGCTTGATAGGAAGAGGGAATGATGATCTGGGTTTCATGCCAGTTCGCAAAACCTCCCCAGCCCGGAATGCCGGGTTCGCCATCAGCATCTTCGCCATGAATATTGCCAAAACCATACAGACTGCTGCAATTATAGGCAGGATCGCAATCGGTCAAAATGACGGCTTCTTCATAATCCTCTGCAGCCAATCTGATGCGAACATTAAAGCCGTCCCAGCCATCAAAGCTTTGATAACTGCCTGGTTCTTCGATAAAGCGATATTGCTGGAAGGTGAGGACCAGATTTCCACTTGCCGGCAGAGAAATGACGGGTGTATCCAGAACTTGATACCAGCCATCGAGATAACCGCCCATAACACCAACGTTGGGATCTGCCATTCGCCAGGAATTACCTTCTCCTCCGTAGGAATTATATGAGCTTGCATACCAATATGAGCCTGGATCGGTAACATCTTCCGAGCTCCAGTTAGTTGGGATGCCGTCTTCGAAATCTTCAAGGAAAACTACAGTTTCCGTGTGGCGTTCCATAGATTTGGGGTTGAGCATTATTGGTGCGATTTCAAATAACTCACTATAGAGAGAGCCCGTCACCAACAGAATAAACAGAATTAAAGTTGCTGATTTCATCTTCAATTTCTCAACTTTTTATGAATGATTGATGCAGAATTTATTCCATTTCCGTCATTCTTTCCAGCAGATCTACCAGACGGCAGGAGTAGCCCCATTCATTATCATACCAGCTGAGTAGTTTGACCATTTTGCCATTCACCATTGTTACTTCGGAATCGAAGATCGAAGAGGCCGGATTACCGATGATATCAGTGGAAACCAGAGGTTTATCGGAATATTCCAGAATTCCCTTTAAATAAGTCTCGGCTGCTTTTTTCATCAAGTTATTGATTTCTGCAACGGAAGTCTCCTTATCCACGATGGCACAGATATCTACCAGAGAGCCGTTTGGTGTGGGAACGCGCACAGCCATGCCGTCTATTCTTCCGGCTAGACTGGGAATTACTTTGCCGGTGGCAGAAGCAGCGCCTGTGGTTGTGGGTACGATATTAATAGCGGCAGCACGAGCTCTTCTGAGATCGGCGTGCGGAAAGTCCAGAAGACTTTGGTCGCCGGTGTAGGAATGGATTGTAGTCATAAAAGCGGATTCCACTGCAAAGTTATCAGTGAGTACTTTCATGACCGGAGCCAGGCAGTTTGTAGTGCAGGAAGCATTGGAAACAATTTTGTGTTCCGGCTTTAATATATCATCATTTACGCCCAGCACGATCGTGGCATCAACCGTGTCTTTGGCGGGTGCAGAAATTATTACCTTTTTTGCTCCGGCTGTCAGATGTTTGGTAGCTTTCTCTTTCGTGCGAAAAACTCCGGTAGATTCCACTACCAGATCGATTTTCAAATCGTTCCATGGTAATTGTTCCGGATCTTTCTCAGCAAAGATATTGATCTCTTTACCATCCACTACGATCGCTTTATCTTTTGCCTCCACGTCATATTTCAATCTGCCGTGCACAGAATCGAATTTGAGCAGATGAGCCAGAGTTTTTGCATCGGTTAGATCGTTGATCGCCTTGACCTCAAAGTCATCTCTTTCCAATAATTCTCTAAATACGAGACGGCCAATTCTACCAAAACCGTTTATTGCTATATTTTTCATGTATCCTCCATTCTATGTTCATTTTTTTAAAGTAAAATTGATTTGCCGGCGCTGCCCGATATTTGAACGAGTTCTTCCACAGAAGCCTGCATGGCATTTTCGCTCTGAATGATCCATTTACGCGGATCGAAGCGTTTTTTATCGGGAGTATAATCATCTTCTGTAATCTCATCCGGCTTGGCGATTGCATCTTTTTCCTTTTCCCAGTAAGCCTGAGTTTCTCTGGCGAAATCCATCTGATAGTGTGTGTCTTTATTAATTTTGACTACACCGTTTTTGATGGCATCCATCTGCTGTTTGGCGGTAAGGCCGGAAGCTCCATGCAGCACGATACCAGTTTCCACGCCGTTCTGGATAAGCAGATCATCGATCTGTCTGATCAAATCCAATCGCAACTTCACTTTGGAACCCTTAGTTACACCATGATTTGTGCCGACGGAAGCAGCAAACAGATCTACGCCGGTCTGCTTTACATATTCCAGAGCTTCTTCCGGTTTAGTGTAAAGTTCAGTTTCGGAGACGATTTCATCTTCCGTGCCTTTGATATAACCGATTTCGCCTTCAACCAGAACGCCGTATTTGTGTGCTACGGCGACGACTTCCCGCGAAATTCGAATATTTTCTGCAAAATCTTCTTTGGAAGCATCTATCATCACCGAAGAGACAAGATCATTTTCTATGCAGAAAACCACGAAGTCAAAATAGTTTGGAGTGGCATGATCGATGTGCAGTCCCACACCGGAATTCTGATATTGAGAGGCGATAATTTTTATCATTGCAGAAATCAATTCTGCGCCTTTTTTGATGTCTTTTGTATAGCCGGCAGCATATTTACAGGCGCCGGAACTCATCTGCAGCAGGCCGTCGGATTTTTGGGCTTCATAGCCCTGAACAATGCCGCGGATCTGGCTGTCGAAAACAACATTTGAGGCAATGATGCCAAATCTTTCGCGTTTTGCTTTGGCGAAAACTTCTTTTAATTTTTCTCCTCGAAAAAACATTTATTTCCTCCTGAAATATTATTCTTCAGCTTCCTCAACAGGATTATCGAAAATATCTTGAAGATTATTTTTTCCATCAATCTCATCAATCATGAACTGAGCGGATTCGTGCAGATCAGATTGGGGATAATCTTCGATGACGGAGACGAAACATTCACGGGCGCTTTCTTTATCTGCAAGTTCCTCCGAGTATAAAAATCCTTTCATGAAAGTTGCTTTATAGTCATCGATGTTGTTGGCGTAATTTTCGATGATTTTGTCATAATAATAAATAGCATCGGTGAATCTGCGTTTCTTCTGAGCTGCTTCTGCCTTGTTGAAATATTCTTCGGCAGATAAGATTACGATCATTCTTTCCGGATATTTCTTCAGATTATAACGGGAAGCCAATTCTGCCTTGGTCTGCTCAAAAATCTGACGTGATTCTTCATTAAGTTTTTGTCTTTTTACTTTTTCCACAAGATCTTCAAATGGTGTGGCAACAGATTTCACATCTTCCATCACATAGAAAAAAGTCCAGATGTCTTTGGAATTCTGGAAGATCTTACTTAATTTCTGAGGTTTGGTTTTCCAGACTTGACTGTTATATAATTCATCTTTGCCGATTCCGGGTATTATGTCATTTTTGTAAATATGATTGATTACACCATCTTTGCTTTTGTATTCTGAACTTTCGCTGATGAGCTGTTTGATGCCTTCATCATCATTTTTTTTCAGTAATTTACTGACTTTCTTGCGCATTTTCTTGGCTTCAGCTTCTGTCTCGAAACCAAATGTCCTGATCTTGCGATAAGGGGTTGAACTGAATTGCTCGATTCTATCATTGTAATACTTTTGCAGACTCAATGTATCCAGCTTGATGGGATCGATAACCAGTTGATTATAAACAGTTCGCAACATCATTTGACGATGGATCTGGTTTATAGTTTGTTGAATGTCTTCTCTTTTCTGATAATCACGCTTGATCGCTTCTTTGAAGAAAATATCCTGTTCAGTATTATATTCCAGATGTTTTTTCAAATTTTCATTAGTCGTGAGAGCTCTGCGATTCTGCTCGGGAATATCATCCCACATTTCTACCAATTCGCCGACTGTGATTTCAAGCTCATCATCGTTGCTGTTAACCAGAACTTGATCTGCATTTTCCAGATTGCTTTCGATATCATTCAGATCGAAAGCCATGATAGCTTCATCTTGAAAAGTAATTTTATAGTTCTCTAAGAATTTTGTTTTGAATGTTTCCAATAACTCTTTTTCTTTTTCCGCCTTCAGTCTCTGCTCAATTTGCGTTTGCACTTCTACTTCGTTAAACTCTTTGGCAAAGAATTGTTCGGGATGCTGATTAAAATATTCCAGTTTTTCTTCATTGGAAATGATAAATTCCATATCAACCATATCTTTCTTTAATTCATTATAATAAACTGATTTGATTTGATTATCAACCATTCCGAAATAGCGGTCATCATCTTTGACGTTTTGTGTCAGGGCTTCCAAATAAAATAATTCTTCCACGCAAAGATCTTCCAAGAGATCTTGTTTGCCTTCCGGCGTGGAATATTTGGGTTGATACAAAGGTGGGATCATTTTCAGGCGATCTTCCAATTGCCCCATTGTAATATTGCCGCCGTCAAATTCTGCAATAATCGTTTCCGCCGGAATGCCCGCAGCAAAAACAGCTGTTATGGATAAAAGCATAAGTGTGTTTAACAACATTCTTTTAATTTCTTTTCCATTCATGAATCTTAACTCCTCTTATAATTAATACTTCAGCACAAAAAATTATTTGACTGTTTCAAGTCAAGGAAATAAATGGGTGTTCTTGTAAAGCCTTGCAATAGGCTTGGGAAATGAATTTATGAAGATTTTTAGGCAAGAGTTGATCCAAATCGGATATTATGCTTTCGATAAGAAAAGCTGTCTGTTTGAAATGTGCGAATTATTAGAAAAAAACGACTGCATCACTTCCGCCAATGATTTTTTTAATGTTATAATGGAACGTGAAAAACTGATGTCCACCGGCATTGGCAGGAAAGTGGCAATTCCTCATGCCAGAACGGATTATGCCAAAGAATTAACGATTGCCGTATATCTGCTTGACAACGAATTGGAATTCTCAGCAATTGACGGCGTGCCGGTCAGGATTATCTTCATGGTGGCTGTACCGGAACAGGGAAAAGATATTTATATGAAAGTGTTGAGTGCGATTTCCAATTTCTTTCGCAAACCGGAAATGTGCGAAAGTATTTTGAATTGTCGCTCGAGCGAGGAAATGCTGAAAATTTTGGAAGGAATTGAACATGAAATTTAAATTGATTTGTCTCATAATTCTCATCCCGATCTTTCTTGTCGGGATCGATGAAGAAGCCGGAACGACGGGATTCACATTTTTAAAAGTTACATACAGCGCCAGGGCTGCCGCCATGGGAAATGCCTTTACCGGGCTTGCCAACGACGCCAGCGCTGTTTTCTTCAATCCGGCAGGATTGGTACAGCTTTCCGGCAAGCAGGCGGAGATCACATATATGAATTATCTGGAAGGAGTTGACTGCGGTTCTGCAGTTTACGCATTTCCTTATAACGAGAAAACTTCCTTTGCCGTTTTTTCCAAAGGACTTACTGCCAGTGAAGATCGTACAATCGTGGATGTCTATGGACAATATGCCGGAACAGATGGGACCTTTGGCGTCTCCGATTTCGTGTTTGGACTGAGTGCTGCCCGAACTTTGCTGCCCATTATTGATGTGGGAATCAATGTCAAATTTCTGATGGAATCTTTGGATGGTCAATCTGCCACAGCGGCTGCTTTTGATCTGGGAATTATGCATCAGACCACCAACGAAAACCTGAAAGTCGGGATTGCACTTCGCAATATAGGCAAGCAGCTTTCTTATTTTACAGCCAATGAATATGAAGAAAAAATGCCGATGACAGCAACTTTGGGATTTAATCTGCATCCCACAGAAAAGCTCTATGCCACTCTGGATATTTATAAACCTTTGAATTACGATTATCTGGGCAGATTAGGAGTGGAATACAAAATTCACGATATGCTGCTGCTCAGAGCCGGCTACAAAACCAATGCTTCCGATTGGAAAACCGGCGGTGATGATGAAACTTTTGCCGGCATCTCGCTGGGCTTTGGTTTACTGCTGAAACAGTATAAAATCAAAATGGATTATGCTGTATCATCCTACGGAGATCTGGGCTATGTAAACCAGATAACAATGGGGTATATGTTTTAGATTTTTCCGTCATTCTGATAAATCCTGGTAAGAATCTCTTCTTGTTTGAAGAAGTAAAGCGTGTGAGAGAAGATTTCGGAAAGCCGATAAAGTCTAATAATATCCTACAGGTATAATTCAATATCGATCAGTTCATCTCAAAAAAGGTTAGACAACAAAATGCTAATTTATTTTTTGGAGCAAATTGATTTTTGGGGTGAAGATGCCGACAGATGATTTTTTGTTTGAGCTGGGTGTAGAAGAGATTCCCGCCGGTTACATCGCCGATGCTGTGAGAAAAATCCGCCAGCATTTTGAAACCAGGTTAACAGAAGCAAAGCTTTCCTATTCTCACATAAAGATGTTTTCTACACCTCGCCGCTTTGCTATCAAAATCTGTGATTTACAATTGCAGCAGAAAGACGAAGTAATAGAGCGTATCGGTCCTGCCAGAGATGTCGCTTATGATGCTGACGGAAATCTTACTAAAGCCGCCCTGGGTTTTCTGCGAGGAGCAGATGCAAAGCCGCAGGATATTCATTTTGTCGATTCAGCCAAGGGCGAAAAAATTGCTGTGAACAGAGAAGTGCCCGGGAAACAAACTAAAGATATTTTGCCGCAGATTATTCTGGAATCAATTCCCAAACTGAATTTTCCCAAATCCATGAAATGGGGCAGCACAACGCTTAACTTTGCCCGACCTGTTCGCTGGCTGCTGGTATTTTTGGGCAAAGAAGTTTTACCTCTCACTTTCAATGGTCTGAAATCTGAAAATATAACTTTTGGAAATCGTTTTCAAAAGCTTTCCAATCCCATCCGGATTAATGAGATTGATCAATATGAGAAGAAATTGGAAAGCGTTTTTGTAATTCCGGATCGAGATAAAAGAAAGGCGAAAATCGAAAGACAACTGCAGAAACTTTTCGAAGAGAATTCCCAAACTATAATGGAAGATAAAAATCTCCTGGAGATCGTAACCGATCTGGTGGAATATCCCACCGCGGTTGTGGCGCATTTTTCTCCATCCTATCTGCAGCTTCCGCAGAAAGTTGTTACTTCCACTTTATCTCAGCACCAGAAATATTTTGCTGTAAAAAATGCTGACGGCAGCCTGGCAAAAAAATTTGTCTTTATCTCAAATGGCGATCCGCAGCATTCTGAACTGATCAAACTGGGAAACGAAAAAGTGATCACAGCCAGATTGGAAGATGCAGCTTTTTTCTATCAGGAAGATATAAAAGTAGGCTTGGAAGAATATGTCCCTAAACTGGCAGAAGTTACTTTTCAGCAGCAGTTGGGAACGCTTTGGGAAAAAACGGAGAGAATTACAGCGATCGCCGCTGAAGTTTGCAGCAAAATTGAAATCACGAGATCCGATCTTGAAGCAGTTAAACGGTCAGCTCATCTCTGCAAAGCCGATCTGGTAACACAAATGCTGGGCGAGAAAGAATTTACTAAACTGCAAGGTTATATGGGGCAGATGTACGCTCTGGCTTGTGGCGAATCGGATGTTGTGGCAAAGGCGATCTACGAACATTATCTGCCGCGAGGTGAACGCGACAGATTGCCGGCAACAGTGCCCGGGGCTGTGGTGGCAATTGCCGACAAACTGGATACTGTCTGTGGCATCATCGGGGTGGACATGATTCCAACCGGCTCCAAAGATCCCTTTGCTTTGCGTCGAGCTGCCAACGGCATTGTTCAGATCATCGATAAGTTCAAGTTTTATTTTGATCTGACCGAATTAATAAAGGAATCTTTCCAGATTTTAGAAAGCAAGCTGCCCCAACCAGATAATAATATCGATTTTGTTCTGGATTTCTTCAAACAGCGCATCCAATGGCTACTTCGTAATAAAGAATTGGAATATGACGTAATCGAAAGTGTAATGAATTCGAGTTATTCCATCATACCTGATCTGGTTAAACGTGCCGTTGCTCTGCAGCATTTCAGGCAGCGCTCTGATTTCATTAAACTGGTTCTGGGTTTCAAACGAGTCTCCAATATAATTGCCGAACATATAGAAAGATCCGCAGTTGATGAAAATCTTCTGCAGGAAGATTCTGAGATCAAACTTTATCATGAATTCAAAAAATTGCAGTTTAAAGCACAAGAACTGCTTTCCAAACAAAAATACGATCAAGTTCTGGAAGAATTGGTAATATTCGGTACAGTGATAGATAAATTCTTTGATGATGTATTGGTAAATGTGGAAGCAGAAAATCTGCGCATAAATCGCTACAATCTTCTGGCAGAGATCAGGCAGCTTTTTCTGCAGATTGCCGATATATCTCAGATCGTTATCGAAAATGAATAAAATAATAATAGGAAGGGATTGTCATGAAAATTCAAATATCACATCGAGCTAAAGCGATCAGACCATCTCCCACTCTGACTGTTTCTGCTTTGGCTAAAGCAATGAGGGCGCAAGGAATCGATGTTGTTAATTTTGGTGTAGGAGAGCCGGATTTTAATACTCCGGATTATATTAAGCAGGAAGCTCATAAAGCTTTGGATGATAACTTTACGCACTATACAGATTCTGCCGGAATTCCGGAATTGAGAGAAGCTATCGCATACAAATTGAAACGTGACCATGATCTGGACTGCAATCCAAAAGATATCCTCGTTTCACCCGGCGCTAAAGCATCCATAGTTTTCGTTTTAATGACAATTTGTGATCCGCGAGATGAAGTTTTGATTCCGTCACCTTATTGGGTGAGTTACACAGCTCAGGTGGAAATGGTCGATGCCTTTCCGATTTTATTGCCTACAACCATGGCTAAAAATTTTAAAATTACTGCTAAACAATTGGAAGAAACAATCTTGTCACTCAGCAGTCCCAAAGCACTCATCTTAAATTCTCCCAATAATCCTACCGGATCAGTTTATTCCAGAGAAGAATTGGAAGCGATTGCCGATGTCTGCTTGCGGCACGAAATTGTGATAATATCCGATGAAATTTACGAAAAACTGATCTACGATGGACTGAAACATGTATCTATTGCCACCATTTCTCCCGAAGTTAGGGAACAGACGATTCTTATCAACGGGCTATCCAAAGCTTATGCTATGACCGGCTGGAGATTAGGCTATGCAGCAGGACCTACCGAAGTTATCAGAAGAGCGAACCGCATTCAAAGCCATACAACAAGTTGTGTGAATTCGATGACTCAGAAAGCAGCTGTGAAAGCTTTGCTGAACGGAGACGACAGTGTGGAAAAAATGCGTGATGAATTTCAGAAAAGGCGAGATTATCTGGTGAGTGAATTAAACGATATTCCCAATGTGAAATGCTGTGTTCCCCAAGGCGCTTTTTATGCTATGCCAAATGTTTCCTATTATCTGCAGAATAATGCCAAGGGCATTCGCAATACAGTGGAATTTTGTGAATATATTCTAAGAGAAAAACATGTGGCAATCGTGCCGGGCTCTGCTTTTGGTGCTCACAAACTGGTCAGGTTTTCTTATGCGAACAGTATGGAAAACATCAAAGAAGGTTTAAAACGATTCAGGCAGGCTCTGGATGATATGCTGCTGCGTAAATACTAATGATTTCTGAAAGGAATTGAGATATGAACGGCAATAAATTCAAAGATGAAATCCAGCGGCGTATCAGTGAAAGAAAACAGCAGAAAAGTAATACCTGGTTCAATCTCATAATCAGAATATTAGCGCTGATCTTTGTCATTCTGATCATCAGATATTTTGGTGCTCTGCGAGAAAAAAGAATAGAATTCCTTCTGAAAAATTATCCGCAACAAGATACAATCCAAGTAGACATTAATAATTGAAAAAAGCAGGATTCCAAGTTGATGAAAGTTTTTCCATCTTTAAATCAGCAATTTGCTGAATTGAATCAGCAGTTCTGGGTCATCTTAACAGCGTCCATATTAGATAAAATGTTGAGATAGGTAACATTCTTAAATATCTATTGAGTATGATATTAACAGCCATATATTTGAATTTAAGATAACTCTTTTTTGCCATTTCATGCTCAGGAATGTATTTTGCATTTATATATAAGGAAATAGATAATAGCGTGTAATAGCGTGTTGGGATATTGATATGTTATGGAGGATTTTGTATTCGGGACGTGATAATCCAGCCAGGAACATGGCGATTGATGAAGCTATCATGGATGGCGTAATCAAGGGTTCTTCTCTTCCTACTATAAGATTTTATGACTGGAGCCCACCGACGGTTTCCTGCGGATATAATCAGATAATTTCCAGAGAACTCGATTTGGCAAAAGTTTCCGAATATGGTTATGGGTTTGTGAGAAGACCAACAGGAGGACGGCTTGTGCTGCATGAAGATGAAGTGACTTATTCCGTAATTGCCAGATGCGAAGGCAAACTGGGCGGTAATGTCACCGAAAGCTATTTTGAAATCAGCACAGCGCTGGCAGCCGGGTTCAAACTGATGGGAGTGCATGTGGAATTGGCCAGAGGAAGTTTGTCGTCTTCACAGCAAAGACAGGATGTAAATCCCTGTTTTGCGAGCAGTTCAAGATTTGAACTAAACTACCATAATAAAAAGATTGTAGGAAGTGCTCAAGTTCGGCGAGACGGTGTGCTTCTACAACATGGTTCCATCTTGCTTCAGTATGACCAGAAAAGGCTTGCTGACCTTGTGCCGGGATTGGACGATAATAAAAGAGGAAGACTGAATTCATATCTGGCAAAAAAAACAATCAGTATAAATCAGATTTTAACAAAACCAATTTCTTTTTCTGAAGCGACATTAAGCTTTGCAGCCGGCTTCCAATATACTTGGAATACCGACAGTTTCACAGTTAAATATCAGTTGGAAAAAGAAGAAGAAATTTTAGTGAAATCGTATATGTACAGTAAATACTTGACAGATGAGTGGAACAAAAGAAAATAAAATTGAGAAAAATGATAGTGTCTAAAAATTAATTGACACCTATTTTCTCAATAATGTTTTTGTCTAAAGCAAAAATATATAAACATAGGGGGGAGAATTTGATGCTGAAAAGAATTCTTTTATTGCTGTTGATAACGTTGTTTATTAGCACGACACTTTTTGCCGCGACTACTGGTAAATTAGCCGGCAAGGTAACTGACGATAAAGGTGATCCGGTTCCTTTTGCCAATATTGTTTTACAGGGCGAAGAAATTGGAGCCCAAACAGATGCTAAAGGAACTTACATTATTATTAATATCCCACCAGGAAAATACGATGTTGCTTGTATGCGAACAGGATTCCAGTCACAAATCAAAACCGGTGTGACCATTAATCTGGATTTAACAACGATTCAGAATTTTGTATTATCAAAGGATATTGTTGAAATCGAAGGTTTCACTGTCACAGAAGCTGCAATCGAAATGGTGCAGAAAACCAAAACCAGTTCTGGTAGAACAGTCACTTCTGAATCCATTGAAGATGTGGCAGTAGATGATTTGGAGGGGATTATTGCTTTGCAGGCAGGTGTTACTCAAACCGGTGGTCAGCTTCATATTCGCGGCGGTCGATCGAATGAAGTTGCTTATACAGTGGATGGCATGTCGGTTTCCGACCCGGTTGACGGCGGTTCTGCACTCACTGTAGATAGAGATGCCGTGGAAATAACCGATGTGAAGACTGGAGGATTCACTGCAGAATACGGAAATGCTCAATCTGGTATCGTGAATATTGTAACAAAATCCGGACAGGAATACTATACTGGCAAGATTGAAACTATCTCAGATCATCTTATACCAAATACACTGCATTCCAACAATGATCAGGCAAAATTCGCTTTAGGCGGTCCTGTTCTTGGCGCTCTTGCACCATCCCTACGAAAGAAATTCACTTTCTTTATGAATATGGGAGGCAGCTGGTCGGATTCACGCTATTGGAAACATTATAAAAATGATCCGGTGGAAGAACTGAAATATCTTACAGTCGAAACTTTCGAACCAAACGATCCTTATGCAGACAGGGAAGACATTCTGGGCTTCGATATCGGAAACAGGAATTACAATGATTATAATGGAAATATCAAAGTAAAGTATGAATTTAATCCAACTTCAAATTTAACCCTTGCCGCCAGAGCAGACAAAAGCGATTATACACCATTTGCTTACAACTGGAAATATGCTCTGGATCATTATCAGCATTACAAAAGCCTGCAAACGCAATATGTGGCTACCTATGATCACACCTTCAATTCCCAGACAAACCTGAAAGTTAAAGCAAGTTATTACGCCAAAGAAGTTTCCCGCAGTCCCATAGGTATAAAGTTGGATGACTTTTATGTAAGAAATGAAGATAATTTTGATCCGTTCGATGCTAATCCGCTTGGCTATTGTTCCGGAATCGATTATCTAACAGAACTAGATTATCCGGGCTTGATCGGTGATGAAAAAATCTATCCCTGGCTGATAGTTTATGATGGTTATAACGAAGCAGGCATCAACTTTGTACGCCCGGGATCTATCTATGGATTTTTCCAGGATGATGAAAACAGTATCCTGACACTGCGTTCGGATTTCGAATATCAAATGAACCAGATCCACGGCTTCAAAACGGGAGTTGAATTTGTAAAACATAATATCAAAAAGAATCAGGTTATAAATCCCTGGCAAATAGATGGTAATAGATATCAAAATTATCTAAACGATTCCGATCCTATTTACTGGTTCTACGATTTATCCGATCTATCAGAAGATGAATTAGAAGGATATATCGATGATTACGATCTTGAGTTAAAAGAAAATTCTGATAATATCTACCATAACGCCCAAATCGGTGTTGCACCGGATACTGACGAACTGGATGAGTATCTGCTTTTCAACACATATAATTTGGATGATTATTATAATGCCACTATCTTCGCTTCCGGACAAACAGATGGTTATGAAGCCAATCCATATCAGGCAGCTTTCTATCTGCAAGATAAAATGGAATGGGAAGGAATGATCGTGAATGCCGGTCTGCGTTTCGATTTCTGGTATCTGGGAGAGAAATACAAGATCATCAAAAATGGGGGCATCGAGCGCTGGGAAGATTTTGATAAAGATGAACGATTTCAGATGCTGATCTCACCCCGATTGGGAGTTTCTCATCCTATCTCCGAAACGGCTGTTCTACATTTTGCCTATAACTATCAAAACCAGCTACCTCAAATGCAATATATCTTTACTACTTTTACGGAAGATGATGCTGTCGTCAGCAATGTTCCCGTAACGGTTGGTAAGCCTACTCTGGAGCCGCAAATCACTGTAACCTACGAAGTGGGATTACAGAAACAGCTCAGCGAAGATTATGTAATGGATATCCAGGCTTATTACAAAAACATCTACAATTATCCCAGCCTGGTTGAAAAGGAAAGTGAAACAGATGCAAATGTAACCTGGTTGGAATGGGATTCTCAAGATTATGGTAGCGCCCGCGGCATCGATATCAATCTTGAAAAACGCCTTTCTTCTTTCATTATGGGATCCACATCCTATTCACTGGCCTGGGCTTTTGGTAATAATTCCGATGATGTGGTTCAATCCACAACAACAGATCTGCGAGAATTTCCACTTGATTGGGATATGAGACACAACTATACTTTCAATCTCACATTCAGAGTGCAGAGAGGAGAAGATTTCTACATTCCGTTCACTGATGTAGCAGTCCCGCAGTTCATCACCAATGATTTTTCTACGAACTTCACCTATAATATTCATAGCGGTACGCCTTATACACCCGCTACCGAAAGTGGCACTGCCATGGAAACTAACAGCAAACTGAAACCGTATTACGAGAAAGCCAGACTCAGATTCACTAAAAGAATCAGATTTAACGACAACATTTTCATTCGAACATATTTCGATATAGATAATCTGTTCAATCGACGAAATGTGAACTTTGTCTATCCTATCACCGGTTCTCCCTATTATGATGGCGTCGATATCAGCGAACCAAATTCGAACTACGTTGCCGAAGAACGCCGCTATGTCCATGACCTTTCCAGAAGAAATCCGGGAAATGTCTCTCAGGGCAGAACCTATACGTTTGGCATCTCATTTAACTTTTAAGATTAATATAATTTAGGAGGATATACTAATGAGGAAAAGATTCTTAGCGATCTTATTATTAATGGCAATGGCGAATTTCTTGCTTACAGCGTTTGCCTATGCACAAGATGAAACAGCAGTGGAAATTGCTGAAGAAGTTGTAACAGACACATTGGAAGGTGTAGCAGAAACGCCATTTGAAGAATCACCTCAAATCGGCGGTTTGGAAATGTTCGCTCGAAAAGTAGTAGGCAGCGGTTTAATTGACCTGTTCATACAAGGTGGATTTGTAATGTATCCCATTCTGCTTCTGGTTATCTGGGGAGTTGCCACTATTATCTGGAAAATAATTTCCCTCAGTTATGCTAAGATCAATCTGAAAGATTTCTTAGATAAACTGGAACCGCTCTTAAAAGAAAAGAAATATGATGAAGCAATCAAACTTTGTGAATCCACCAAAGGTCCGGTCGCCTCAATTCTGCATGCCGGATTATTAAAAGTCGATAAAGGCATAGAGGCTGTAGAAAAAGCTCTGGAAAATGCTGGTGTTATCGAAATGGCTTTCCTGGAAAAAGGATTTATTCCTCTCTCTACAACTATCAACCTTGCTCCCATGTTCGGTTTCTTTGGAACCATAGTCGGTATGATCCGTGCCTTTTCTGATATTGCAGCAGCCGGTGAAGTGGAACCGACAATCGTGGCTACAGGTATTCAAATCGCTTTGATCACTACTGCTGCCGGTCTGGCTGTGGCTATTCCTATGCAGTTCTTCAATAACATGTTCCTGGGCATGGTGGACGGTTTGGTGATGGATATGCAAAGAGGATCTGAAAAGCTGGTAGAAACATTGGTAGAAAACAAATAAGAGGGAGGTAGAATGCTGCGCAGAAAAAGAAAAGATATGGGAGGAATTCCCACTGCATCGATGTCTGATGTGGCTTTTCTGCTGCTTGTTTTCTTTCTTTCTACTACCAAATTCGATATCAAAAAGGGTTTGGGAATTAATCTACCTGCTGCCAGTCAGCACGCAGAGAAAAGAGTGAGACTAAAAGAAGAGAATATCACCAAGGTCTGGATAGATACAGAGGGTGTGATTACAATGATAATGCAGGATGTGGAAGAAACAGTAACCTTGAACCAGCTGGAAAATAAAGTCAGGAGACTCGTCTTTAATAATCCTGATATGGTGATATCTTTGAAAACTGATAGAAGAAGCAAGTACCAGAATATGGTAAAAGCACTGGACAAACTGCAGGCAGCCGGTGCCGAAAAAATCTCTCTATCTACAAATTAGGAAGGAGCTATGGCAAAAATTAAAAAAGCAGCGCGGCCTGAAACTCTTATTCCAACGGCTTCCATGTCGGATATAGCGTTCCTGCTACTTCTTTTTTTCATGGTTTCCACCGTATTTGTTAGTGAAAGAGGATTAAAAGTAAGGCTGCCACAAGCAGAAAATATTCAAAAGATACCCAGAAATAATGCCGCCACCATTTATGTGAGCGAGGGTGGTACGATTTCGATTGATGATATGATAGTTTCCATTCCGGATGTGAAATATGTGATGCAGAGAAAATTAATGGAAAATTTCAATGTGATCGCCTCTTTCAGAACGGATCAAAATACCAATTACGGCATCATGTCCGACATCATGAATCAACTGCGTGAAGCAGAAACCCTGCGGGTTTCCTTCGAAGCGAAACTGAAAAGGTAGGTGTGAGATGAATAAAAAAAACATGGATTGGAAAGATATTGCCGATAGTTACTATGATAAGGCGGTAAGCCTGGCAATACTGTTTCTGTTGTTTGCCTTCATCGTATCACCCAAAATTGAAGTGAAACCCTTTGAAAGAAAGATCACCATCACAGAAACGATAGAGATACCTCCTGAAATTAAAGAGCGGATAAAACCGCCGGAAGAAACAGTGAGACCTGTAGTTGAAATTGTCGTAGAAGATGATCTGGAAGGTGATGAAGATGAAGATATCGAAATCATCGACACGATTGAAAAAACTACATTGGATCCGTATGAAGAAGTTACCGAAAATATTATCGGTAAAACATCGAAATTTGTGGTCTATGAAGAAGCGCCTTTTCCGATCAGAAAAGTTCCGCCAGTTTATCCTGAATTTGCCAAAAAGAGCGGTATTCAGGGTGATGTCTGGCTGGAAGTAGAGGTCTTTACAGACGGTACAGTGGGCGCTGTGGAAGTAAAACAGTCACTCATGTCTGGTCCAAATGGTTTGGATGAGTCAGCGGTAAGGGCTGTGAAACAATGGGAATTTGCTCCTGCTAAAAGTGGTGGCAAACCGGTCGCCTGCTGGGTTACATTTCCTGTTGGATTTTATTTAGAATAATAAATATTGGGGGAAATATATGAAAATACTTAACTCAAAATTGATCTTGATTTTGATAGTACTCATCTTAAGCAGCGGCTATCTCATCGCCAGATCCGTAGATAAAGGTGGAGCCAGTAAGAAATTTGACCTGACAAAATATCACAACGTCGGGAATATCTGGCTGCGCGTAAGCAACTACGGTTTCTTTGGATCGGGAGATGATATTCAGCCACAATGGCCATCCTTGGAATATCCCGGCGGCAGCGGCATCGATTACCTATATCAGGGAGCACTCTGGTTCGGAGCCAAAAAGATCCGCCGAAACGCCTTCGGAGAAAAGCTCTATTGGCTGGATAATCCGCAAACCCGTGATGATTGTGTTCCAGCCAGCGATCCGGAATATGTACCCGGAATGCAGCTGGTAGTTGATACTCTGACAACTGTTGGATTCGATGGAGACCGTGACCTTTATGAATTTTTACCAGCCTACAACCCGCTGGAAACTGCCACTTTGGGTCCGCTTTATAGCCAATATAACATCACCGATACGATCATGGTCGCTTCTATTCGAAATCAGCGCCGCGGCGTGGATGATGACGGCGACGGCTTGATCGATGAAGACCCGGTGGGCTATGGCTTTCCGCTCCGAGAAGTTATTATGGGTAATGAACTGCCGGAACAGTTTTATTCCATGTCCGGCAAATTTATTGCCGATGCAGATGATAACGATTTGGCAGCAATTGATGCCTACAACGACATCTGGTTCCCTCTGGGATTTGTAGATCTTTCCTATGACGGCAATCCAAATTATAACTTCTGCGAAAGAAAAGATGATGATGGCGACGGTTTGGTAGATGAAGATGGCTATCCTGTTTCGGAACAGGACTTCATTTCATATTACTATGATTACAGTCCTTTCGGCACAGCGGGAGAACGAGACTGGGGCGGCAGTTCCGGTAATAATAGGCACAGTCCTGCGGAACAACTGAAAATAAGAGTCCGCCAGATGAGCTACCAGTGGAGCTATGATTATATCAAAAACCTCGTTTATATTGAGTTCAACATTACAAATATGAATCCGCTGGATACTCTCTTCGACTGTGCTATGGGTATTTATATGGATTGCGATGTCGGTCCACAGGCATATGACGGTGATACAAGATCACTCGATGACATAAGTAGTTATGTGGCTGGAGAAGGATACGAGTTTGCCTACACATTCGATGCGGATGGCGATGGCGGTTTAACAACCGGTCTCGTTGGCTCACGTGTGTGTACCCCCGACCCGGAACAACTTGTATTCGAATGCTGGTATTGGAATCGAGGAGACGGACCGGATGACACAGATCCTCTGAACATAAATCCCAGCAATGTTACTTCTAATCAAAAATACTGGCTGCTTACCGGAAGAAATCCTGATGATGGTAAATATGTTTCTCTCAGACAGCACCCCGAACATCAGATGGATAATCCGGATGATACAAGATATCTTTTTTCTTTCTATGGGGATATGCAGGGAATGACCGATCCCACCGAAGGTTCGTGGAATCTGATACCTGGCAGAACTATGAAAATCGTGATCGCAGTTTTCCCGGGAGAATCTCTGGCGGAATTAAAAACTCAAGCTCTCTGGGCAAAAAGTATTTACGGCGAAGCTCAAACCCTCACTACCGTTATCGAGCCGGATATCTTTGTACACTACGAAGCACCAGAACCTCCCACTATTCCCAATATGTTTGCCGAAATGGATAATGCTGGTAATTATATCCATGTTTATTGGGATAACAGATCGCAAATGGATAATATTGACCGAAAAACAGTTCCGGATGAAGATATCGGCTGGCAGAATACAAATTCTGCTCTTGACAGCTATATTGATAACTGGGATCCAGCAATTTTCCCGCCCGAATATGACCCTGTCAATACGGAATTATGGAATCCCAATGCCATAATTAATCCCTGGACCGGCTACCGATTACGACATGATTTCCAGGGTTATGCCCTGTGGAGTCGTTCAGGAAGCGGTTCTCAGGAATACTGGATGCTGCAGAATCGTTGGGATAAAGTAGAGACAGATCAGGATTTGATAGATTACGAAGTGAACTACGGCGAGGAAGAGTATAAGTATTATGGCGGCAGCGGCTCCATGTGGTACAAAGACATGGGCTTACCGAACGAAAGTGTGGCTGACGATTATGATACGAACTACTATCGTTATAATGAGTTTTATGAACTTGTAAATTACGAAGTTGGCGATTTCATCTATGGTATGCCGATCTATGATCATGAAAAGAAATTTGAAGAAATTCCTGACGACATATATGATTGGAGCTTCAATGATCAATCACTCTGGTTCAAGCATCCCGATATGAGAGATGATATCTATCTTGCTCTCTACGACGATAGATTGATTCCTCTGGCTGGTCATCTTGGTCAGAATTATGTTACCGGCGGCATTGAAAATGAAGACAACGTAAGAGATCGTCTTTCTCGAAGATATTATACTACTACCGTTAATAATCCGCCCAAAGGCGTGGAACTTTATATCTCGATCACAGCCTGGGATCGTGGAATTCCCAGTGTCGATCTGCAATCTCTGGAATCAGGACGCGACGGCAACATGAGGATATTCTTCCCGGGTCCATCGGGTATTTCCAATATGGATAATATCTACGTGGTTCCCAATCCCTATGTGGGCAACAGCAAATTCGACGGAAGAAGAAGTAACGATGAAAAAGGCGACCGCAGCCGCAGGATCTGGTTTGTGAATATTCCCGAAAAATGCACGATAAAGATATTCACCCTGGCTGGTGACTTGGTAGATAAGATCGAACATGATGGCGCTTATCAGGAAGATATAATCACTGTGAGTAAAGCAGCTGCTGCCGGCACAGCCCCCAGCGGAATGGCAACCTGGGATTTATTATCAAAATACGATCAGATCATCGCACCCGGTGTGTATCTCTATTCAGTTAACGATCATAAAACTGGCGACATCAAAGTCGGCAAGTTTGTCATAATAAAATAAAGAAGGGGTAGATCATGAAAAAATACATTTGGTTCTTGCTTGTAATGATAATAATTCCCGGACTCTTAATGTCGGAAATCTTTCCCAAAACCGGAACTGCAGGACTGCAATTTCTCAAGATTGGCGTCGATGCCAGAGCTATCGGCATGGGTGAAGCTTATGTGGCGGTTACCGATGATATCTCATCTGTATATTGGAATCCGGCCGGCTTAGCTTTGAAACCTCAAGATCAAGTCTTTCTTTCTCATACAGAATGGGTTGCAGATATCCGCTACGAATACGTGGCAGTATCTAGGGTTACCGATTTTGGCGTTTTTGCACTCAGCGGTGCGCTGCTGCATATGGATTATATGGATGTAACAACAGAAGAAGTATTTGGACCTACAGGCGAAACATTTACCTGCAGCGATATGTCTGTGGGAATTACCTACTCCAATGCTTTCACCGAGAAGTTCTCATTTGGAGTTACGGCAAAATTCCTCAGACAGAATCTGGATGAACATTCTGTAAATGGTGGTTCTGTGGATCTGGGATCGATCTATAATACGGGCTGGAAAAACTTAACGATCGGAATGGCACTGCGTAACTTTGGTCCTGATATGAAGTATAAAATAGATAACGATGGAGACGGATTGTATGATGAGGATCCATTTGATCTTTTGGATAATGACGGAGATGGGCTGATCGATGAAGACGGACCGGAAATTTCCTTTAAAATTCCCATGAATTTCTCTCTGGCAATTGCAACCGATCTATTCCGTGATGAACACCAGTCCCTTGTCGGGTCGGTTCAATTGGATAATTGTGTGGATAGAAGAGAAACCTATAATGTCGGATTCGAGTATAAACTCGGCACTTTCAAGATCCGTTCCGGCTACCAGTTTGGGCTGGATGCAGCAAGTTATTCTGTGGGCTTCGGCTGGACTATTCCCACCAGTTTTGCTGTGATAGATCTTGATTATGCATATTCAAATTACGGTGATTTGATGGAGAGCTTTATCAAAACTCCACACCGTTTATCATTGAAATTCTTTTTCTAAATGAAAAGAATAAACTAGCAGTACAAAAACAAAGGAGGAGGAAATGAAGAAGTTATTCATTTTGTTGGTACTAACGTTACTTGTGGGAGGATTGTTTGCAGATCTGATGACGCCAACCGGCAAACAAGCCATTCTGCGGGATAATGTTATTGAAACGAGGAAGGTTGCGAGTCAAACTCAATACCGAGATGTTCCGGACTATGAATTCGTAATTCAACCAGTTAGTCTGGTCGAAAATTATTACGATTACATGCCCGGCAGCTACAACAGCACACCTGTTCGACTGCAGGAAGATCAATTTGGCGGCGTCTATATGGCATTCCACGGCAGAGAGACAGACACAGGCACCAGAAGAACGTATTATGCCTACATCGATGCCAGCGGTGCAGTAGCAAATGTCGCTACTATTGCCACCTGGGATCTTCATGAAGGTTATCCCGGACTGGATATCGATCCGATTACAGGCGACCCGTTCGTTAGCTGGCACGTTGATGTTCAAGCACCCGCAGGCGCCTGGGAAGATGTGTGCACTTATGACCTGTATCATATGATCCCCGGTCTGTGGATGACACCTTTTGTTGTTATCGATGATTTCATTCCATCACCAAATGGTAATGCCGATGAATTCATCTGGCCGTATGCACATATCGGACCCTCACCGGATCCTGATAAGAGAAGAATTTACATCCAGGCAAATAACAACTATTCCAGTGGTGATCCTACTGAAAATCCTCTGATCGCTTATGCTGATTTTAATGTTGAAGATCTGAATAATCAATCTACATTGGATTGGACTTATTTCACTATTCCGATTTTTGATGATTGGAATCAAAGCATTCCGGAATGGATCCGTCCTTTCCATT
>NPID01000358.1_pt1 | contig 97706 bp, 43 predicted proteins | sample 8637491 | NCBI WGS metagenome assembly NPID01 (sample SAMN07420843, study PRJNA396082) | bioreactor metagenome | isolation source: sample BA6 brine-fed electro-methanogenic bioreactor BA | place: Japan: Kochi | collected 2016-06-14
CAATTCAAAACACTGGAGGACAAGATGAGAAACAAGAAAGGTTTCACACTCATTGAGCTGATGATCGTTGTCGTCATCATAGGAATTCTGGCAGCACTGGCCATTCCACGTTTCATGGCAGCATCCAAGAAAGCCAAGGCATCCGAGGCCAAGGGCGTTCTCAACCAGATCTACAAGGCATCCGAGGCCTACTATCAGGAGAACGGTCAGTATCCCCCGACAAACACATTCAACGATGCATCCACAAAGAACGATGACTGGACAGCAGTATCCGGCCTCGTAGTCGACAGACCTTCCGGCTATCCACGTTTCACCTATAAGATCACCACAGGCGGAACAGCCGGCTTTGAGGCAACAGCATCCTCCGCCAGCTCCTACGATCAGTCCATGCAGGACGTACCCGACTTCGTAATCGACCAGAAGGGTAAGATCACCGGCGGAATGTAAGAACAATCTTCTCTACTGCTCTGAGGGGGTCGCAAGACCCCCTTTTTTTAGCTAAGATTTGCGTAATACGAACTGTTAGAATTCCCCTAAATTTCTGCTTTCACTTATGGGTCGCAAGGCCCCCTTTTTTTAATACCAAAATGATGACTGTTTCCATGTCAATCGGTCAGGATCTGATACTTTCAAATGTGGGTCGCAAGACCCATGATCTTTTAAGTATAAATCCCACCTATCAGAGCACTATCGATAAAAGCCCGGGGCTACTCATAGCTATCATTGACGGAGTGATGAACAAGAAAAATTTTCAGAGCAAGACCGTTCATTCTAAAAGGCCAGATGAGCATGTCACAGAGGATCGGAGAAAGGCGGATTTCAGAGGCTGTATTTTCAATTGCCTCTGGTATTATGCAAAATACACTATTTTATATACATTGAAAAGCAATGCGAAGGAGATATTTTGCATATTGCCGAACAAAGATTGAACCTGAATGGAAACATTAACAAAAAATTAACAATTCTCTATCTATATTACCCAAAAGACAATAAAACAAATAGTTCATTACAGATAAAACCTGCGTCTGAAGATTATATATATCTACTTGACATTCTCCCTGCTCTTCTCTATAGTAATAGTGAAATGTGTAGTTTATATGTATGAAAATCTATTGAAAAAATATTTGTAGGCATACCCTGCCCCGGAAATGTGCCGCCATGACCAGCTATTGGCATGAAAGTTGCATTTTTCCCTGTGAGAATAATGGGGGAAATATGAAAAAAAGAGATGGATTTACATTGATAGAGTTGATGATTGTGATCCTGATTATCGGGATCATTGCAACTCTTGCCATTCCGCGATTTATGCGCGCCACCGCCAAGGCCCGGAAAAAAGAGGTTTTCGGAATTATGAGGCAGATCTATATTCTTGAAACCAGCTATTATATGGCCGAAGGTGAATATGCCCCATCCACAGGACCCAATCAGATACCAATTATTGGCTTCAGAGAGCCAAGCTACAAAAGACGCTATGACTATACTGTGCGCGCCGGGGCTTCCGGCAACATTGCAAACAGTATGCACATCGTCGCCACAGAAATCAGAGATGCAGATCTCGATGGCATTCTTAACGAGGTAATTATTATGGACGAAGAGGGTCTCTATCTCGGCGACTATGAGGACGATTAACCTGCACTGATTCAACTCATTGCCTTTACTGACTCAGAACCAAACCACTCGTCTTAACGTAGATATCATTTTATCTGATCAACTCCAAAGAAAATCAGTATTTATCGTCACCAAGCTCCTTTTCGAGCTGATCTGCTGAAGATATAACAGCCTTGATTGAGGATATCAACTCCTCCTTCTGCATGGTATCCAGAATCTGTGTGTCCAGCATGACCAGATATATCTTTTCCTCAAAGGACTGAAGTGCCCAAGCCCCGTGGGACATACGTGAGTTGTCAAACAGAAGTCTGTTGGCTGTCTGTTCACCGAGCAGCTCCCCTTTGTTAAGTGCAAGTGCAGGTGAAGATATACCGATAATGTCCTGTTCCAGGTTATCCCTGCCAAGATAGCGAAGCATCACACGCTGAGTTCTGCCCTTTCCCATGTCAAAGAATAGCAGAACACTGTCATCGTTCTCGTCGGCGACCTTGAATCCGGCCTCTTCGACCTTTTCCTTTATAATAGCTCCCATGTTCATAGTTGCTCTATCGGTAAAAACACGCGTAAAATTGAAGGTTTAAAAATAAAATATTAATATTGGAAAGAGTGATTCCGATAAAAATAAGTGAAATAATATTCAAGAAACGGAGAATCTGTGTTCGAGAAGAGCTTGTTGGATAAGAGAACGGTCGCAAGATTCATAGAGGGTTTACATTGCCTGACGGAGATACCCATTTCACTTATCTGCAAGTCCGGTGATCCTGTGTATGTAGAAACCCCTCCTGAAATATCTCATATATACGGCGAATTCTCCAGGCAAAAATACATATCAAGCATTCTTAGCGATGTCGATACCTCGGATGTTAAACCCATTATAAAGCCTCTTTATCATGGGTATTTCGAGGCATATATGCCTGTCACATTGAAGGGACAGATATTTTCCACAGTCATTGTGGGCCCATATATACCGCAAGATGTGGCGAAAGAAAAAATCGAGGTCATTCTGCGGATTGCAGTCGCCGGAATTGCAGCTATGATAGAGCAGGCAATAAGGCTCAAGTCCCGCAAAGCCTGCTCAATCCCTCCTGAGAAGATCAGGGAGCTACGGCTTTTCGAGAGGGCTATTGAGCTTTTCAGTGAGATCATAATCATCTGCGATCGTGATATGCGCATTGTCCATCTGAACACCTCTGCCCTGCAATTCTATGGAACAGCCTCAAAGCACAATGTTCTCGGGCGTAGAAATGACGAGCTATCCCTGCCTGAAAAGCTTTCCGAAAGCTGGCAGGAGCAGATGAAGAAGTCTATGCTGACAGGTCTGCCCGGAGAGCTTGAGATAGAGTATCCAGATCATCCCGATACGCGATATTATATATTGCGTGTGATACCTGTCAACGACATCAGCGGTCAAAAATATATGATCACTATTGCAAGGGATGTCACAGGATATCACCTGATTGAGGCCAATCTCAGACGGGTCAATGATCTCAATCAGGTCATATCCGAGCTGTCATCGAAGCTGATCTATATGCCTCACAACAAGATGGAGGATACCATAACCGAGTCTCTATCCCTTCTTGCAGGATATTCCGGTGCTCAGAGGGCATATATTTTCTTTCTCGATGACGAAACAGCCACCGCCCAAAAGAGATTTGAGTGGTGTGAAAAGGGCGTTCCACCCCATCTGGAAGATCTTGCCAATCTGCCGATGGAGAACCTTGAACCCTGGCTGAAGGATCTCGCCAAGGGCAAGAATGTATACTTTCGGGATATGCAGCTTCTGCGTTCAATGGAGCTATCGAAACTCAAGGCTCTGTACAAAGATGATCTACGAACCATGCTGCTTGTACCCATGCTCAACAATGCACATCTTCTTGGCTTCATGGGCTTTGACTCTATATCCAGAAAGCTGGAGTTCAGCTCGAATATCATTCGCCTTTTGCGCCTTTCCAGCGAGATCATTTCCGGGACTATGGCAAGACAGGGCTTTGAGGACAAGATGATAAAGGCAAGAAATGATGCGATCAAGGCCAATCGCTCAAAGAGTATGTTCCTTGCCAATATGAGCCACGAGATCCGCACACCTATGAACGGCATAATGGGCATGGCCTCACTACTTTCGGAAACCGATCTCGGGAAAAAGCAGAAAAACTATGTCACAACCATTCAGAACAGCGCAGACTCACTGCTGTCAATAATCAACGATATTCTCGATTTCTCAAAGATAGAGGTTGGCAAGGTGGAGATAGATATCACCGAGTTCAATGTGGAGAGCATTCTCGGAGACCTTGCGGATCTCCTTTCATTAAAGGCATTTCAGAAGAATCTGGAGTTCATAATATATATTGATCCGAAGCTGCCTGTAAACCTGATAGGCGATCCTGCAAGGATAAGGCAGATACTCATCAATATCACAGGAAATGCAATCAAGTTTACAGAGACAGGGCAGGTGGAGATCAGGGTTGAATCAGCAGGAAGGATCTCACATGGTGATTCTGTGCGGACTTTATGGCGGGTCAGGGATACGGGCATCGGCATCCCTGAGGACAAGCAGGGATTGATCTTCGAGGAGTTCAACCAGGCCGATCCATCGACAACAAGGAAGTTTGGCGGCACCGGTCTGGGGCTTACCATATCCCGGAAGCTGGTAGAACTGATGGGAGGTGATATCTGGCTGGAGAGCAGTACTGAGGGGACAACATTCAGCTTCATGCTCGATCTCGGCAGCGGTGTACCGGAGATAACCGAGAAAAATAGTGGCAAAATCCTGATGATTGACTCCAATCCTTCTGTCCTGGATACAGTCAGCACATATCTATCAGCCGGTGGCTTTGATGTATGGAAGGAACAGAGGGCTGAGGACGGGCTGAAGATTCTCTGGGAGGAGGATATAGATATACTGATCTTCGACGAATGCATGAAGGGAATAAACGGCAGCACTATAGTCCGAATAATCGAATCCGATGAAAGGTTGAAGGACATCAAACTTATCTTCACATCGACAAAGGCCGGCTGCATCAAGACAGGGGCAATACCGGAGAGGGTCAGCATGGTCCTCGGCAAACCACTTTTGCCCAATGCCCTTCTTAAAGCAATAGAAGATCTGAAAAACGGACTGAGGGATGAAGATGAGAGAAAGAGGGCTGTGGCTCAGTCCTATGCCATTGGCGAGGGATTCAGGATACTGCTCGCCGAGGACAACAGAACAAACAGAATGGTTGCCAAGGGCATACTCGAGAACAGGGGCTTTACTGTAGATGCTGTGGAGAATGGCGAAGAGGCTGTTGAGGCTGCCGAGAGAATCTCTTATGACCTGATTCTCATGGATATTCAGATGCCCGGAATGGACGGAGTAAGTGCCATGATGGAGATACGCTCCCGTCTTGACGATGAACAACTGCCGATCATAGCTATGACAGCCCACGCACTTAAAGGGGACAGGGAAAAATATCTCGACTCGGGCATGAATGACTACATATCAAAGCCCTTCCACGTGCCCGAGCTGATCAGCACCATAGCCCGATGGATAGATAAGGATGTGCCCACAGACAAAAGTCCAGAAGAACCAATAGAAGTGATATTCGACCTCGACTCGTCGCTGGAGAGGGTAGACGGCAATCTGGATCTCCTCAAGAGGATAATCGAGGTCTCCTATGGGGACATAGATGAACAGATGGCAATTTTAGAGGATTCCTATGACATGAGTGACTGGGAAGAGCTCAAAAGAAGTGCTCACACCCTCAAGGGCGTTGCCGGTAATGTCGGTGCTATGAGAGTATACATGCTGGCGAGGAATATAGAAGGTGATGTGAAAAAGGAGCAATATCAGAATCTGTCCGAAAGGATAGTCAACCTATCTGAAGAAATTGAGATATGGCGGACAAAGAGCAAGGGAGTGATATGGGAAAAAGCAGGATAGCCGAAATATTGGCACTGGTCGGTGTGGATATCTCCGATTATGGAATGGACGATCCCATAGCGGCAATCGCCAAGGCAGAGGGCAAGGAAAGGGCAAGGGAAGTAGTAGAAGCACTTATATCTGTTACGGGCATAGAGTATCAGCACCCACTCTCACTGGATGCCGATACCTCCCTTTCGTCGATCTTCGACGAAACCTTTTTACGCGAAAGGAATATTGTGCCATGGAAGGTTGACTTCCGAACCATACACCTCCTCGTTGGTGATCCTTCTGATACAGAGCTTTTCGCCGAGGTCTCGCGGATTTCCCGGAGAAAGGTCTCGCCTTCATTCACCGATCCCTGCAGAATTCCAAGGATGATCGACTATATCTACGGCAACGATATCTCCAAGACAGAGCTTAGCCCTGAAGAGCTGAAGGCGCGCTGCGATCTTTTCCCAAAGCTCGATGACATCGAAGTCAGCGTCTCCTCACCTGAAGCATGGAGGACCAGCTTAATCAGAGGTATACTCAGTTCCGCAGTCCAGCGGTCTGTTGCAATCTGTCAGTTCATCGAGAAGGACGGTTTTTTCGTTATAGAGTTCGACGGCAGGGTGGTTTTCAGCTTTATCATCGAGATGGCAAAGCCATTGCTCAAGGCGATTTTGTCCCTTGGTGACGAAGGGACTATCACCTTGGAGGACAGGCAATTTCTGATATCCAGAGCAGATGCCGGCATTAGGCTGGAGATAATCGACAATTTCCTGCCCGATCTATCCTTTGAGGAGTTGGGCTTCAGTGGAAATGATGGAGAGAGGATCACCCGTTTCTTACAGCAGCCTTCGGGGCTTTTCATAGTAACAGGTCCGAAGGGCTCTGGCAGAAAGACCACTATATTCCGAATGACTGGTGAAATTCCAGGTGAGCGGTTGACCATTGCCCTTGAGAAAGAGGTCAAGTACAACAGAAATGGTGTCATTCAGGTAAAGATGCCAATAGAGAACACACAGTTGCTCGAAAACGGGCTTGAGAACCTGCTGAAGAGAAAACCCGACACCCTATATCTATCCGATATTCCAACGAAGGGCTCGATGAAACTGCTTACACGGGCTGCGCTCACAGGGCATTTCATACTCGGCAGGCTGGAGCAGCAAAGCATCGCCGACACAATCAATCACCTTGAGAAATTGGGTGTACCGCGATATCTGCTCGCCTCTGGGATATCGGGCATAGTCAACCAGAGACTTTTGAAGAGGCTTTGCCTTGAGTGCAGAGAGAGGATATCCATAGATAAGCTGACAGAGCAGAAGACTCGCTTTCTCAAGGAACACAATATCGATGCAATATATTCTGCTAAGGGTTGCGAGAGCTGTGGTGGCTCTGGCTATAGGGGGCATATCGGTATTTTCGAGCTTTTCATCCCCGATCATACACTGTCAAAGGCCATAAGCAATGTCGACGAGCTGGACGAACTCCAGCGCATATCCATAGTAGAGACAGGGATGAAGCCGCTCATACACTCGGCACTGGACAGGCTCAAGGAGGGGTTGACCACCCTTGAAGAGGTGGAAGAGAAGGTAGGGCTATCAGATCCATGGGGCTATCTTGTTCCAACATCGGAAGATTCCCATATAGAGCAACAGTCACAAGAGGATAGCCGTGGACCATTTGCCCTCATTCTCGATGATCAACGCTCAATAAGGATGATGGTGTCGGAGATTCTCGAGAATATGGGCATTGCAACAACAGAGGCAGAGAACGGAAGAATCGGGCTTTCCATGCTCAAAAACCGCATTCCGGATCTGATTGTCCTAGACATCGAAATGCCTGTGATGAACGGCAAAGAGTTCATCAAGGAGCTCAAGGCAGATGAGAATTTCAGGGCAATACCCGTAATAATGCTCACATCCGATGAGGACGAATGGAGCGAGAGGTATATGCTTGATGCCGGTGCGGACGACTATGTGAACAAGCCCTTTAAGGCAGCTGTCTTTGTTTCCCGTGTCCGTGCCGTGATGCGAAGAATAAAAAAGGCTGCATAGGGCCTTGCAGCGGTTGTTACGGCAAAAATCGATTCTCTTATTCTTTACAAAACATGGTTTCATGTTTACATTAATCCCATGAACAGTATAAAAGATAAGATCAGTTCCCTCCAGAAGCTGGCTGAGAAGGCCCTTGAGAGTTCTGAGTTTGAGACAGCTATTGAGCTGGGGCAAAAGGCTCTTGACCTTGCCATTGAACATGATATGGCTGATGAAGAGACCCATGGCTATAATATCTTTGGCAACATATACATTTACCAGGGGAATTACAGATTAGCCCTTGAAATGTTCAAGAAGTCAGAAGCTAGGTCCAGAGAAGATAGCAGGGAAAGGCTCTCTTCTCTTATGGGGCTGGCCAACTCCTTTAACTACGTAAGATCATATGACAAAGCCATCGATACATACCAAAAATTAACCCTACTGTCGAAGAAGATTAACCATAAAAAGGCCTTAGCAATAGCATATAGCAATCTGTCCCAGATTTATAAGCAGCTGGAGAAGCTCGACCTCGCCCTTGAATATGCGCAAAATGCCTTAAGAGTTTTCGAGGACCTCGGCGACAGAGCACTGATTTCAACCGGATATTCTTCATTGGGTTCAATCTACATAGAGAGGGATGAGCCAGAACAAGCCATCGAATCTCTCATCAAGGCAGCAGCCATAAGAAGAGAGTTTTCAATGGACTATAGACTGGCACGGACTCTTACAAATCTTGGTGTGGCCTATATTGACCTCAAGAGATTCGATGAGGCTGAGAAGCAGCTTGATGAAGCATATGAAATTGCTGAAAGGTCGGGTAATAAAAGGTCAAGCACATTTGCCCTGCAGAAACTTGGAATTGTCTACAGTAACAACCAACTCTATGAAAAGGCATTGAGCACCTTTCAGATTGTGAGAAAAGGGTGTAATGATCTTGGAATGGATGACCTGTTACTTGGAACCCTGACTGAGATTGCCAAGGTCTATCGTGCTACAGGCAGTTTATCCGAGGCTTATGATACACTTATTGAATACATTGAGTTAAAGAAAAAGGTTCATAAGGCAGAACTCGAACAGAAAACAGAGGAATTGATAACAAGATTTGAGACAGAGAAGAAGGAGTTCGAGGCAGAAAAGGCAAATCTCCTTCTGGATATGGAGCAGGAAAGGAATCGTGAACTTCAAGAGGTCAACAGGATCATTAAAGACAGGAACAGTCAGATCGAAAGCATGAATAGAATGCTGGAGGAGAAGGTCTATGATAGGACCTTTGTCCTTAAGGAGATTTTAGATAATATCGAGGATCCTGTCTTCTTCTTGATGAAGGATGGAGGACACCTGATCAATAAAGAGGGTCAAAGATTGATGGGGGTTTTCGGCTTTGAGGATGCTGAAAAAATCCTGGACACAAGGGAGTTGATGAAACCTGTCCGCAGGCTCAACTATGATATATTCAAGTCTGTCGATCTTGTTGAAATCGCCAACGATGAACACTCAATTGGTTTTTTCAATGTGTACACAATCAAGATAAGAGGTAAAAGACAGCTGGGTGAGCTGGTGCATCTGCGTGATATGACTGCAATATACGAGGCATGGGTGAGGGTTGAGCAATCTCAGAAAAGGCTTGAAGAGGAGCATAGAAAAATACAATCAAAGAATATCGCTCTGCGTGAGGTGCTGATGCATATTGAAGAGGAAAAACTAAGAATAAAGAAGGACATATCGCGAAATATTTCCAATGTAATCATGCCTCTTATAACTCAGCTTCAAGAAGGCACGAAAAACGATAAACTCGTTAAAATGCTCAGGGATGAGCTTGAAATGGTAATGGATCCCTCCCAGAAACTGCTGTCCAAGTATTCCAAAATGTCCAGAAGGGAGATTGAGGTAGCCAATTTTATAAGAAATGGCATGTCCTCCAAAGAGATCGCCCGTAATCTCGGAATAGCCCCTGAAACTGTTAACAGGCATAGGAATCGCATCAGGAAGAAACTCGGACTGCTTGGAAAATCCCAAACCCTCAAGGACTATCTCAAAAACTTAGCTGAGCCTCAGGACGGTTGAGATCAGATTTTTTCACTGCACAGTGGTGGCTTTTGCTCAGGTTGCTATAAATTACTATGATGAAGGGGGTTCTTCAATGATTCGGTCAACAAAGGTAATCAGTCTGTTCAGACCATCTTCATCAAAGCTTATTATCCTCTTCAATATCTCAGATATAAGTAGGGATCTGTCCCTTACATCCCTCCCATTATCAATATCTTCAACTATATCTACACTGTGCAATCTGGCCCCCCCGGTCCAATTATTTCTGGCTTCATGCCTGTTATTATGCACTGGAATCTCATCACTCGCCCAATCAATAGCAAGAGCTCAATCCCTTTCCATGGAGCAGGAAGCCATCATCAAAGATCGGACAATCTTACTGGGAAATATATTCCTATTAAGGAAAAAATCAACCCTTTTTAATTGGAGAATAAAAAAGGGAGCACCATACGTGCTCCCTGAAAAAGCCGGTTTATGTGTGTAGATCAAAGGTCGAAGATAGTTTTCTTCTCGACTGAGATGACCTCGCCTTCCTCATCGAGTTCAAGTGACAGGCCCTTTTTATAATCTATGCCCCTGTACTCAACATCATCGGCGAGCTTGCAGCTTTTGAGCTGACCGTTATCGTGGAATTTAACAGCGAAGAAAAGGCTCTCGTCACAGGGTATGCCCTGAATAACTGTGTCGTCATCGAGGAAGATGAGTCGCAGACTCCCGTCCGGATAGAAACCGACATCAATCTTACCCCCGCCCTTGATCGGGTAACCGTCGAATGTGACATCCTCTGACATCCATGCATGCCTGAGAAGCCCCGATTCCGTATAGAATATACGGCTTTCAGCAGGGAAGACCTTGCCCTCGAAAATCTCCATATCTTCGGATATCTGTGCGTCCTTGATGCTGCCATCGGGGAAGAACCTGATCCAGCCCATTGCAGGCAGACCATAGATATCCTGTGACTCGTCGAGTTTGCACTTTTTGAGCTGTCCATTGTCATAGTATTCATCGGTACCGGGTTTCCAGTATATCTCCTGAGGCTCTGTCATGTCGGTCTGGTGTCCAAGTGGGGCGTTCTTCTCAATCATGTCTGTTTCCTGATCAAGCCCGTCCGGAGCCTGCCCCATAGCGATCAGGACAGCAAATATAGTCAGCAAAATTCTATTTAACATAAACCAACCTCTGTGTGTACTCCTTCTCATATATTCTGGCCTTTGCCATGTATATTCCTGAAGAGGTAGATTGCTCAGGCTGCCATATATAGGGATATTCGTCGAGTGTTGCAACCTTTCTTCCGGAGAGGTCAAAGATATCGACATCTGTATAATATGTCACATTTTCCTGATTGAAGTCGATTCTGCAAGCCGAATTGAATGGGTTCGGCCATGCCTTTATCTCCATTGCAACGGGGCCCTTTACAGGCTCTTCAATGCCATCGACCCAGTCATTGCCCCAACGGTCTGTACGGGCGCACCATATGTCCGATTCGTCCACAGGTGCCCATGAATATGTCTGTCCGCAGGCTGCACAACCTCCGTCGGGCATGGCTACACAGGAGAGAAAGGTCTCGCTCTTGATGCCGAAGTCATATATGGCTGTCCATTCTTCGCGAAGGTCAAAGTCTGTCTTTGTGATTCTTGCAGCTCCGCCGCCGCCGCCACCGAAATAGAAGCCATCCCTCGCTTCGACTACCATTGTGTAGTTGGCGATGCGAGTTGTGGAGTCCTCGTGATTATAGCCTACATAGCCCGTCCAGAGAGTGTCGCCCATCTCGTCCAGCCTGAGACACCATGTCCAGCTTGGGTAGTGATTATAGGTGGTCATCAGATATCCACCTGAGGATACCGATGTTATAGAACGTGAATAGTGATCAGAACAGCCTGTGTCATAGACATGGCTCCACTCCAGCTCGCATGTGCTGTCGAATTTTGCTACAACAGCCCGGGAAATTCTGTGTTCAAGAGTCTCGCCGTCTGAGACATAGCTTGTATCCCTGAGATCTGTGCTGCCGACAACGACAACTCCGCCGTCAGGGGCTACAGTTCCCCATCTCACATCGGAATGGCCGTCCCTTGTCGGGTCTGCCCACCAGCCGTGGTGGAGAAGATTGCCCTCGCCATCAATGCGGAGAACCCAGATATTCTCATAGTCGGTGGTCGGGCTCGGAAAGCCATAGGTCTGTGTCGGGCCTGCGAGGAAGAATTCGTCTTTGCCCGGGATCTGCTGCACCCACCATGCTCTGTCAAAGAGGTCTCCCCCATAGTCCCGCGTCCATAGGGTGTCGCCGTTTTTGTCAACGCGTACAATGAGAATGTCGTCATACCATGTTGCATAGCCCGGAGGCGGATCAGTATATCTAGGCGATTGAGTCTTGCCGACAAGGATTGCGCCGGAGTCCGGCGTGCAGCATATTCCCCAGCCTGCGTCGTAAAAGCCGTCGCCATTCTGGCCATAGTGGTTTATCCACTCCTCTTCACCAAAGGGATCGAGTTTGATGATGAACATATCGTGATCATACCAGTTGGCATCACAGCCGCCCAGTGCCCAGGCATTGGAACGGCCAGTTATCATTACGCCGCCGTCTGCACATAGGTCTATATCCCTTGCGTCGTCCAGACCTCCGCCGAGGTCATTGTAGTATTCCCAGCCGAATAAACTCAAGCTAAGTGAAAGCAGAAATAGAATCGCCCTTTTCATAAAACTCCTTCTTTTGTTCTTTTGATTATATTAATGACTGGCAGGGGATTATGCAAGAACAAGAGGGATCAGAAGATAAAATAGATGGCAAATCCTGCTTTATTTCGTGGTGTGTGTATCCATCTTTGCGAGATCGAGCTGCTCGCGGGATTCCTCCATGAGATCAGTGTCTCCGATTTTATCCGCCAGCTTCAGTGCAAGGCTGTGTTGACGTATTGCCCTGTCCCTGTGCCCATCCTTTCGGAATATCTCTCCGATGGCGTTTATGGCGTTGATTCTGCCCCTTTCATCCCTGTATCTCCAGAAAATGGGGAGGGATATACAAAGTTCTGCCATAGCCCCTTCGAGGTTTCCAAGGTCGATCTCAATAACTGCTATGTTCAGCCTGTCTATTGCCTCGCCATAGCTGTCTCCCCTTTCCTGGTCTAACGCAAGGGCTTCGCGGTAGGCACTGGCTGCATCCTTGAGATTGCCCAGCTCCCTCTCAACCCAGCCGATGCTGGAAAGGAGTATGGCACTTCCCGGCCATTGGGGATGGGCCTTTGCCTCTTCCTCCATCGAGCGGTACACAGAAAGACCGCCTTCGAGATCCCCGCCCTCGGCTATATTGATGCCGAGATTGGTGATTATCTCCAGCTTCAGATCCCCCGAGGGTTGGCAGCCGAGGGCTATATTGTAGAAATGTCTGGCAAATCTGTTGTGACCCATGGCATCGAGTGCAACTGACAGGGAATTGAGAATCTTTGCCTTTTGATGGTCATCAATGGCTGTTCTGTATGCCTCTATATTCAGTAGTGCGGTTTGGCGGAAGTCGCCGGATGTCCACCTGTGCTGACTCAGCAGTCCCAGTGCTCTGTGGTATTCGTCAAGCCTGCCCCAGTCCCATGCATTCTTTCTGCCGAGCTTGACAGCCTTTTCCAGATTACGAGTTCCCTGTATTGTGTCGTTGTCGACTCCGGCTTTCAGATAGTGGGTGAACGCAGTCTCCATATCCCCCCCTGCCTCTGCATGTCTGGCAATGAGCGATGGTTGCGCCCCCCTTTTTTTCTCAATGTCTGCAATTGCTGTGTGCAGCTGTGCTGCCCTTGCATGCAGGAGCATCGAATACGCCACCTCACAAAGGGCTGTGCCCGTGAATATATAGCCATCGCCAAAGGGGATCAGGAATTCTTCGGGTATATCGTCTCCTCCAAGCTCTGTGAGCAGGTCGGTGTCTATTGAGCCTGAGAAATGGGCGATCACAGAGGCGATGAGCACAGTCTCCCTCTGTCTGGGTGGCAGTGCGTCAATTCGCGACTGGTAAAGGGTTTTGATGTCGGATGGGACTTTTCCCTCCATCATCCTGAGCATCTGGTGGAGATGCCCTGCCCTTCCATTTGTCATTCTGTATATTCTGTCGAGTGTTTCCGAGTCGATGAGCTCTGTGCCCTTGATCCGTGCTGCAAGGTCCCGAACCTGTCTGCGGCTCAGAAGTGCTATTTCAATCTGCTCAAAGCCCTCTCTGTCCGGCTCATCAATGCCAGAGAATAGTACTGCGGGTGTGCCGCGTACACTCGAGAGGTCGAAATCGCTTGTAGAGCGGTATATGAATAGTGTGTCGGAAGGCCATTCCTGCCTGCCGGTCATCGGGTCTATGCAGGCGACATTCTGTCTTGTCCTGGTTAACCTTGAAATGATCAGGCTTCTGCCACCGCCGGGATGGAGCTTGAACTGTACATTTCTGCCCTGAAAGATGAGGGCGATTGCCCTTTCCACGCTGGGTGTGATGACGGGTATATCCTCTTCAATGCCTGTCTGCTGGCTGAAGATGAGCTGTTTTCCGATGAGCGGTCTTGCCTCGAAGATTCCGGATATGCCCTTGAGCGAAAGGGGGCGACCATCGCCGAAGAGGAAGAAGGATTCCAACCCCATCCATGTTTCAGGTCCGACCAGAATCTCGCCGCCCTCTGCTATGCCCTCCAGGCGTGAAGCGGTGTTTACAGTGCTGCCAAAGACGGTGTATTCGCGATAATCTCCGTCACCTACGACACCTGCGACCACATTGCCGGTGTTGATGCCAGTTGATATGGTCAGTCCCCTGAAGTCATCGGGTGCGCTTGCGACAAACTCCTCGAATTCTCTCTTTATGGCAAGGGCGCATAGCAGTGCCCTCTCCCTGTCGTCGGCCCTTGCCTCCGGCGCGCCGAAAAGAACCATCACAGCGTCACCGAGAAATTTATCGACTGTGCCGCCGTATTCGCGGATAACGGAGAGAAGCCCGCCGAGCATTGAGTTGAGGAAGGAGAGAACATCCTCAGCGTCCATTCGCTCCATAAGGGGTGTAAAACCCGATATATCGGCGAACAGGACTGTCACAACCCTGCGATCGCCTATATTGTCGATGCTGCTGTCCTCGGCCTTGAGCCGTTCCCTCAATGCGGGGGGGATAAATGACTCTGCTGCCTTTTCCCAGATTCCCAGAAATACCTCCTTTTCGCAGAGGGTAATATGTCATATTTCTTCAGAGCTTTGCTCTGAGGGAAATATGTCATATATCTTCAGAGCTATGTTCTGAGGGCAATATGTCATATCTCTTCAGAGCTATGCTCTCAGAGCAATATGTCATTTTTTCCATTAATCGGCAAGGTTTTTGAGAATATAGGAGAATATCAATGATCAACAGGTATAAATTAGCGATTTTCACCAGAAGTCTCGAACTTCATGAGCTTTCTATTTGGATGTGTACTGGCAGTTAAACCATTTAAAAAGGGCTATTTGATGTAGCTGACCTGTTTTTCAATATCGCTTGTACGGAGTATGTATATGCCCGAAGGAATTGACTTTTGAGGTGTCCAGATTGCAGAACTTCCTGTAATATGTTCGATAAGTCGTCCTTTTGTGTCGAATATATCCAGATCATCTGCCCCAACTATGCTGATCAGACAAGAACGATTAAAGGGATTCGGGTATGCGTGTATGGCAATTTTTTCCGGCAGAGAGGTGACATCGCTGTCCTCGTGTAGGTCTTCCCCTGCCAGCGCACCTTTGAAGACACCACCTCCGAAGGTGTTCACCCAGATAATGCTCTCGTCAAAGGGGTCCTCTGTGATGCGTGTTGGATTGGAAAAAGGGAAATCGGCATCCTCTGTCCAGCTTGCGCCTCCATCAGTGGAGATGTGAACCCCATCGCCCATTGTTGCGAGATATAGAACATTTTCGTAATGGTCAGAATTTGTCAGACGAAAGCCACCGTATATTGTATATGTTCTCTCCCAGCTTGTACCACCATCGGTTGATTCGTAGAGACCGCCCTGTACCTTTCCATTGTTCACATTGGCTGCGCAAACCCAGATGTGGTCGGGGTTATCACTGTCGAGGGTGAAGGAGATCGGGTCTGCCCATGAATGCTGTCCCTCGGTGTCTATCCAGCCCACCGGCGTACATTCCGGCACTGTTTCGGAGAGGAAGTCCCAGCTTTCTCCATTGTCATCCGATGCCCAGAGACCGCCGTCATTTCTGATGACGCTGCCCGGTCTGATATATTTTGTCTTGAGGGCGAAGACCCTCCCGGAGGGCTGCACCTCAACCTGTACTATATGTGTATTCGGACCGTCCTCTGTGGATGTGCCATCTCCGCAGTCGAGACCGTCTGATCTCCTTTGCCATGTTGCGCCGCCGTCCTCAGAACACCAGACTCCGTCAGACCAGACTGCTGCGTATAGTCTCCTTGATGATGGGGAAGATGTGTAGTCAATTGCCATTGATGTGAAAGGCTTGTCCGGCAGTCCGCTGACTGTAGTCCAGGTCCTGCCATTGTCACTGGAAAATGCCACACCCCCCGAGCCTGTTCTGTTCCAGCTGTTTATGCTCCATCCGCCGGGGATATCGTGCAGACCGGAGAATGTTCCCCAGAGTATGCCTGTGTCCTCGTCCTTTACAAGGTCATAGTTAGTGTTTGCCCATTCCGAGGGTATGCCATCGGAGCCGATATACCAGCTTCCACCTCCATCTGTGCTCCATGCCCCCCTTATGTCCGTATATGCGATTCTCATGAAGTCTGTCTCGTCCTCTGCAATGTGAATATCCCAGGAGCTTGTCACCTCCAGCCCTCTGGACGACCAGCGTTTCCCCGCATCCCTATCGCCTGTGTCGGAATATGTGGTATAGACAGCTTCCCAGCCTGTAGGGGAGGTTCGCATTGTTCTGCCTGCATCCGTCCAGTGGACCAGTCCGCCGTCGCCATGTGCCACTGCAAAGCCTACTGCAGGCCCTCCCCAGCCGCAGTTGAAATCGAGGGATATCCAACCCCTTGTCAGGTTTGATGTATCATCCCAGGAATCATTGCAGAAAAAGGCCGGCTCAAAGGTAGCACCGCCGTCTTCGGAGTGGAAGGCGGTCGACTGGTAGTAGCCATATCCGCTTGTGGAGACCCATACATGTTGACCCTCTGCCCGCACTATGCCGAGATCGCCCCTGTCGTAATCCTCTGCGAGGAGTATTGTTGTCCATGTTGTTCCGTTGTCTGTGCTGCGAAAAAGCCTGTCCCATCTCAGAACGAAAAGCCCGTGCGGGCTTGCTGCTATGGACTCTATGGGATTGTCGCCACTGATTCCAGAGGGGGGAGTTATGCCTGAGAAGGAAAGTCCTCTGTCTGTTGAGCGATATATCTCCGTCCACCCAGCTGCGTATAGGTCTGTTCCGTCATAAGCGATCAGTCGACACTCAATGTCGGCATAAATAAGAGAGAAAGCTGTGCCATTGGAAGACCTGTATATTCCGTCATATTCGCTTCCCCAAAGCAGTACGAGGGGTGAATCGGGCAGTGGGAAGAGCACACCCTCCTCCGAAGGCAGATCCCAGACATCCGTCCATGAGTAACCGCCGTCTGTTGTCCTGCGTAATTTCAATGTCCAGTCCCGATAGTCGTCGTCCCAGAAAATATTCGGGTCTGTGGGGTGAAAGGCTGTATAAAGGGAGGTGGAGCTTTTCAATTCGTCCGTGTGTATCATCTCCCAGCTGTTACCGTTGTCTCTTGTGATGTAGACGCCCGACATGTCGCAGGATACAAGCGCAATATCAGAATTTATCGGATTTATGGAAGGGGTGTACATCGCTCCGCCTCCCCCCGGACCTGTTGTTGTCCACTCTATTGCAGGGAGCATTTGCATGTATAATGCTATGATCAATAAGACTGCTGTTTTTCTCATTTTATCCTCCTGTGTAGATAGAAGGATAGAGAAAATTGACGCCTTTTCAAGGCAATGGAGATATAAAAGTTGCAGTTAACGAAAGTTTAATCTTTTGCTAACCATTCAGGGAGATTTGTCAATCACAGGGATCAGTTTCTGCTGAGAATATCGAGGATAGCAGGTTCAAGGGTATTGCCCTTGTAACGTATTCTGCCTTTGCCGTCGATGATTATGAAAAGTGGCACTTCGTATATTTCAAAGGCATTGAAGATTTCGGTATCGGAGATAGTCTCCCATTTCTGATATGCCAGGTCTTGCTTTGCAATATATTCCCTGGGGGCCTTTGTGAGGGCATAGAAATCCATGTCAGGGTAGGCTGGCGCAATTGGGTCCACCTCCGGCCTAGCCTGAGGCATGAAAAAGAGCAGTACCTGTGTTCTCATATTGCCGGGCATAATGACATTTTCTTCGCTGTCGAGGAATCTATATTTAGGGGATCTCTGGCACATCTCTGCCGAGGCTTCGATCAGACTGTCTGTATTGAATCCCATCTCATCCGAAAGTTGTATCCCCTCTGCCAACATCCCGAGGGACATTGCATCTGTAATATATTGTGGGTTCCGCCCCCTTGCCTTCAGTAGCAATAGCCTTGCCTTTACATCATCAGTCAGCTGTATGCTCTCTTGAATGGTCTCTGCGTTTTTTATGAACCCTTCCGCACTTTCGCCAAGTGCTATGCTGATCTCTGCGGCATGTATAAGCGGCTCTACCATCTGTATGTCTCCTGGGGGTATCCTGTAGTCCTTCATAAACTCAAGGAACTGAGTTGTATCGCTGTAAAGATACCTGGCATATAGATAGCTGCCCTTGCTGTTTTCATCCTTGATAGTTGCGAGAAGGTCTTTGAACGACAGTGAACGGTAGCCTGCTTCAAGGATATCACGTGATATCAGATATGCTCCTTCATGGGAAGGATTTGCCATCGAGATATCAATCAGAAGTTCCGGATTCAACCTGTTTCTTATAGGCATGGCTATCCTTGGTGCCCATTTGGGATTATCGGTCTGCATATATCTTTCGAGGTGGAACAGGGCAGAGTCCGCATCGCCTATCATACCAAGTCCATAGGCAAGGGCAGCATCAACAAGGGGTCCCTCCATTTCCTTTATGCTGTACATGTCCTTTTTAATCAGGGAGCGTTTTCCCTCAAGCATATAGGTTAGCCATCTGTCAATATATGCCATTGCATTGTCCGGATATAGCTCAAGCTCCCTCTTCAGATACTCCCTGCTTTTGTTTTCATAGTTCTGATTGGCCGCCATTGCAGAGTTTGCGCCCTTCACGGGTTTCCCATCCTTGCCATGTATCAGTATGGGAGCAAAGGGTGCATACTGATTGCTGTATACGGCTGTTGCCCTGATAAAAATGGCATCATCCGGCACAGTTATCTCAGTTCTGAAGTAGGTGGAGTCATTGGGCATCTCTATGGATTGAATATTGCCATAGTCTCCGACAATCATGATGTCGAAAAGTCGTGGGGCTTCTCCCTCCGATTGATATTCAATTATCAGGATCTCGCCCCTCTGGAGGTTCTTTCCAGGGTAATCCAGATCAAAGCCCGACTTCTGCTTTGCACAGGAAATCAGAAGCAGACCTGCAATAAATAGAACGATATATTTTTTCATTTATCCTCCTTCAATGTGGGGATAAATATAGCGAAGCCTGAAGATGCTGTAAATATGAAAGGCTCAGATTGTTTCTTTGGGCATGGACAGGAGTCTTATGACCATTTCCTCGTCCTTATAGTTCTCACCTGCTCCAATCTTGGAGAAACGAATAAAACCATCTCCATCTACGATGATTGTTGTTGGTATTCCCATTATACTGAAGGAGCCGAAGACTGCCTTATCATAGATATTTTCCCAACCTTTGAAGACTAATTCCTTCTCTTTGACGAACTCCTCTGGATAGTTGGTTATTGCGAATAGTCTTGCTCCCTGTATGTCTTCGGCAAATTGTTCAAGATTCGGCTTTTCAGTGATGCAGGGCTTGCATCCCGGTCCCCAGAAATGTAATAGCTGTATTTCCCCGTTGCCAGGTCTGAGAGTGTCTCCATTACTGTCCACAAAGCTGTAGTCTGGAGCCTTCTCATTGTGCTCAATTGCCCTGGCAAAGAGGGCTGTGATGTCACTGTTTCCTGTAAACTCCCTATGCAGTGATTGTGCCTCATCTATCTGTCCCCTCGAAAGGGCAATGATGATGTATTTGTCGTAATCCTCACCATTTTTGTGAGCTATTCTGGCTCTTGTCAGTGCCGCCTCTCCTACTATCTCGTCCTCATCGGTTATCTTTTCCACAGCATCCAGAAAGTTTGCAGCAAGTTCCAACTCGCCCATATCAAAGGATTTGATACCTGCCCAACTGAATACATCTCCTACAAGATTGTCCATTGAATTGCCCTTTTTTGTGAATTTCTCTGTATTGAAAGCAGAGAGAAGAACCTTGGCTTCTTCAAATCCCTTTTTCTTATTGCTCTGGACATCACGATAGTAGTTAACAGCAAGATATCCCTGATATGGCCTGCGATTTCTGTTCTCGATCAGAACGTTCTCTATTCGCTGATTTGGCTTGGGATTCTCTATGTAGAAATACGGCGCAAGGTTATGGGCGGTGTAGTTATTATCGATGTTGGTCTCCGATGCTCTGATTATGAGATCAAGGTGGTCAGGGTCAGCATAGTCCAAAACGCTGTAGAGCGCGGCTGTTGCTGTCAATGCCCATCTTGGATTGTCTGTGTTCATATATTCGTTGAAATAGCTGAGGGCAGAGTCCCTTTCGCCGAGATGGGCATGGCCGATGGCAAGGGCGCAGAGCCTGTCTGTCCCATCCATCTGTTCTACCTTTCCCATCTCTGCTCTGAGCGAGTCCACCCAGCCCCTCTGGACAAAACCAAACCACCTTTCTGTATAAGCCATTGCGTTGTCGGGAAAATGTTCAAGCTCCCTTTGTAAATGCTCGTCAAAGTTCTCGTAGTCTTTCCGCAGTCCATACATGACAGCCCCGCACATAGTCGTGCTGCCATCTGGCTTTCTGATTTCCGCATAGTCTTCCAGGAGATCACCTGAAAAGCAAGTTCCCTGTCCCTTTGCGTATATGAACAAGCCAATTGCATCTTCTGGTATTGTCAATTTATCCGATATAATGGTATCCCCCTGCAAAGGATCAATGGTGAACTCCTCTGATCTGCCATATTCCCTGTTGAACCAGCCGGTCAGCATCTGAGTTCCTTCCCCTGGAGTGCGGAAAAAGACTGTTACAGAATCCCCCTGAACAAGGAGGCTGTCAGCCCTGTCTGTGACAAACGCAAATTCACCTTTATTCAATTCGGGCATTCTTTCCTCCCTTTGCAATGCACAACCGCAGAGGATGAGCAGTATCGGTATGGAATATAGAAATCGCATACACTCTCCCTTAACTGTAATTAATTTAACATAAATATAGAATCTATGGATAAAGCACGCAAGTTGAAAGGTGAAGTAATAATAGATTTTTGTCAGGTCATGGAACAGATCAAGTCAGCATCTCCAGATATACATCCCTTGTCTGCCTGGCTGTGGAGGGGACGGAGAAGTGTTCAATGCCGTATTCATAGCCGTCCTTTGCCAGTCGCATATAGAGATCGGGGTCTTTGAGCATACGGACTATGGCATCTGCAAGGGCTTTGGGGTCTTTCTCCGGAACGAGCAGCCCAGTCTTCTCGTGTTTGACGATATCGACGATACCGCCGACCTCCGATGCTATGACAGGCTTGCCATAACCAAGTGCTTCGAGCAGTACAACACCAAGACCCTCTGTATCGCCTGCGCTGTCGAAACAGGCCGGCAACACGAAAACATGTGACTTTCTATATGCCTCAATCTTCTCCTGATGTGTTACCCTTCCGGGAAAAGATATATTGTCCGAAAGTTTAAGATCTTTTGTCAATCTCTCAAGGCCCTCCTTCTCTGCTCCTACACCGACAAGGGTGAGATGCGCTTCTATACTCTGAAGCACATGGGGCATGGCCTCTATCAGATATCTAATGCCCTTTCTCTCCACCATTCTCCCGACAAACAGAATATTGTATGGCCCCTCTTCGGGCGGAGCTTTGAAAGCAGGCACATCGTCGGGGAAACGGGAACCCTCCGCAATTACCGTGATCTTTTTCGGCACTGAGCCTTCAAACATCTTTGCAGCATAGCTGGAAATGGCTAGGAATCTGTCGGCTTTTTTGAATATTCCTTTGAGCATCCACCGGAAGAAGGGGCTCTTCTTCACAAGGGCTGCCTCTGCTGTGTAGAATTTGTGTATCACAGGCATTTTGCCGGTACCCGGGCTGCCGATTATCCCCATAGGGAAGGGCCAGTGAACCTGCAGGATATCGAAGTCTTCCCTGTTGAGCAGTCTCTTTACATAGAGCCAGCCGAAGAACAGGAGAAAGGGAACATGTATGATATACCAGGGCCTTCTCTTGAGTCGAACGGGTGTTGTCTCGTCGTGGGTGAGGTCTTCCCAGAATTTTGGGAAGTAGCGGAAACGCCGGACATCGAGACCGAAAACAGTCTGATCGCCAAGACCCTTATAAGATGGAGCAAGGATAACATTGTGCACACCCAGCTTTTCCAGCTCGCGCATTGTGCCTATCATCCAGGGTGTCATCGAGTCCTCGGCATCGCTCCGCGGAAATGCTGTAACTATGTGGAGAACCTTTATCTTTTCCATGACGGAAATATGCCCTGAGAGAGGGGTGCTGTCAACTCCATTATCTTACGAGTACTATTGTTCCGTTGCATATAACCTCGCCGCCGGAGGATACTGTATAGAGATACAGCCCGGGGTTTAGCTGCCTGCCTTGATTGTCCATGCCATTCCAGAGCCTGCCCTGTGCTTCGCCTATTATATGCTGAGGATTTGCTGTGCTTTTCCACACTTTGACCCGACGTTTGTCAAATACAGTGATCTCCACAGTCTCGCTGAAAAGGTCGGGATAGTAGAAAATCGCGCTGTCGTTGATGCCGTCGCCGTTGGGTGTGAAGGGATTGGGCGCAATTCCGCAGGTTATGACTGGTTCTATTGTGAAGCTGTGGCATATCTCGCTCTCATTTGGGCTGCAATGATCTGGCGAATCAAAGAGATGGAGACAGGCGGAGACTGTATCGCCGTTGATGAAGGATATGCCGTGTTCCTCCGGTATAAATCTAAAGGTCTCGCCGTCTATCTGTAGGTGGTCTGAGCTATATTCTATGCCGTTTACGATCATATAGCACAGTCCGAGATCAAGACCGGAATGCCCGTCGCCTGCGCTGAAGGCGATGTCTTGTTCAGTATCCCTGACCATTGGCTGATCCGGCTGGGTGAATTCGGAATAGGGCGGAGTATGATCGGTCAAAAAGGTTATTGATATAGATGCATCGATGTCATTGCCGAAATTGTCCTGCGCATGTATAAGCTCCGCCATTATGGTGTCATTGCCTGTAAAGCCTGTGGGGTCTGTGAAGGTCAGGCGGGGCTCTTCCCAATGGAGCTGTGGGGTGGGAAGGGTATATGATGTCCCGTTCACAATCAGTTCAATAGTTGTGCTGTCTATGCCGAAGGGATCTTCGATGATAACAACTATCGACTCCTCTGCGCAGGCTGTATAGACCATGGGCTCGGGATAGATGAATTCCGCTGTGGGGGATTCCGGGTCTCGCATATACCACGAAAAGCTGGCAGAAGAGGCATTTGGATCGCACAGGTCTGGCCTGTCCCAAGCGGATATTGTTATGTGAATGGAATCCCCGGGCGACCAATCAATGCTGTCTGAAGGCACTGTCAGGACAGAGCCATCCCACAGTGCACCTGCTGTGAGTTCACCTGTTCCTGTATTGTATGTTACAGAAAGGGGATCAACGCCTGTTAGAGAGTCAAATATATCGAAAGTGAACCCTGGAGGCATCTCATTAAGCACTATATCAAGTGGCGAAAGAAGCTCATATATAGGGGGGGAAAGGTCAATATTAAAGGAGAGATCGACTGAGAACAATGCAGAGTCAAAGCCCCAGCCACAGGAGTCCTCTGCATATAGTATGCGCGCCTCGACAAGCTGACCGTCTGTGAATGTATCAGGTGGCATGGGTGTGAAAGACAGAAGTGAGTCCCCATCCCAGGTGAGTTCCGGGTCATCTGTGTGATACACACTTCCTGCAACCTCCATTGCTATTGTTGCCGGGTCAATGTTCCCACAGCATCCACCCTTGCAGTAGACATATATCTCGAATATCATCCCTGCTATACCGCCGGAATTGAAGCCCATGATGCTGACTGTATCCACACCACCGTGGAAATATTCTGTGAGATCAAATTCGTGCAGCATTCTCCAGCCTGTTGAGCCTGAGCCGGGATTGCCGTGTGTTGTGTCTATGTATGTCCCGTTGGCATACAGCGTCCCCTGATTGTCCACCTGTATTCTGATGAATGCAGAGTCTATCTCTGTGCATTCGGATTCCACCAGAACCCGGAACCAGTCGCCTGTGTAGGAAGATGCAGGATATGTACTCCAGACAAAGTCGCATGTATCTGTGGACAGGTGTACCCAGTAATCACCCCAGGGGCTTGGATCGAGCCTGACAACAGGCTCCCATGTGCCTGATGTGGAGTCATACCATTCAGTGGTGGAGTCGGATGATGTGATGTGTATTGTGTCTGCAATCCCGAGGGTTGTGTCGCAGCAGGCAATGCGTGCGGTTATTCCCTGATCTGCACAGGACGAATAGATGCCCTCCGAAGGATAGGTGAACTCAGCACACAGACCGAGGCTGCCCGGCTCCATGGTGCTGAAACACGGCTGGGAAAAGAGACTTGCTGCAAACAATAGTATTGTAAACAAAATTGTTGATCTAAAAAACATATATGCCCCCATAGAATAATTTAGTCTGTCAGGACAATATTAACTATATAGGTGGCTTCGGTCAAGTTTGCTGTTGCTAAAAGTGATCCAATTCATGCACGGAACTGCATGCAACACGAAAACGAATAATAGTGTTTGAAACCCTTGGGAAAGAAGCAGATATTGTCTACATCGTCTTTTTCATCGATGGGAATGCCCAGGCAACAGATATTGAATTGAGAGACTCAAATCGTCGATCGTCTTCAAACAGACGCATGAAAAAATGCGTGTTACTGAGAAAAATAGATAAAATATTATACATCTGCTTGACAAAGTGTCCACTGTCATTGCGCCATAGAAATCCGGTTAACATAATGAATATAAGTCTATTACAATTGGGCATGCATACATGATAATTTGTGAGTCTGTAGATTATGCTATAAAGTAAATGCATGTTCATCACCACTTCAATTTCCATAAGTGTCGCAACTTTCTATGATTAAGGCAATTTTTTTCTTGCGTTAGATACACACCCCTTAATATATTAACCTTGAGTGAAGGCAGTAGCCAATGTAAAATTAATAGAAAAGGAACAGTTTAAATAACGAAGGGTGGTATAAAGATGACAGACCAGGAAAAGAAAGATGTAACCTTAAACTATATTGAAACCCTTAACAGGCATGACCTCGAAGGGCTCAGCCAGATCATAACCTTTGACCACAAGTTCTCAGGTGTTGACGGTGAAGTCAGGCAGAACAGGCGCAGTGTTATGAGCGGTTGGGAGGCATTCTTCAAGATGTGTCCGGACTACTGTGTCCACGTCTCAGACTTTCTTGAAGTAGGTGAGGATGTTATTCTCACAGGAAGAACAAGCAGCGGGCAGCCAAGCAAAGCACGCTCTGAGGAATTTGACCAGAAGCTCCTCTTTAAATCCAGCCTCCGTGGCGGCAAGGTTTCAGAGTGGATTGTTCTGAAGGACACACCCCATAATAGGAAAAAACTGCGCTGACATAGTTCAGGATTGCAACAAGTATTTCAAAAACCCTGCCCTGAGCAGGGTTTTTTTGAGACCACACCCCAGGCTGACAACCTTCTTCTGGTACATTCCTGTTTATCTTAAGTGTCATTATTAATAAAGGCTCTACCCTTCGATAATAACTATAATGACGGGGTGCAATATAAATACTAATCTATTCAGCTTCGAGGCTATATAGATTAATTTATTGCTTGACTTATTATTTTCAGTATACATATATAATACATACAATTGAAAATATCTACAGGAGGGGGATGATGCAATTGATGAAGTATTTTATAATGTGCCTATCGCTCATTGTATTGGTTGCTGCACAAGGGTTTAGGGATTATTCAAATGAAGGCCTCAATGGAACGAAGCAGGCTGATATAACTTTCTATTCATCTGAATTTGGCGGTGAGAGATTATTATCCATTGAGGATGTGGAGATTAGATTCACAGATGGCATGCCGGCCAATCTCAGCGACTATATTGCCGACTATCTCTTGCGCTCGGGTAGTGTCTGGGTTGAGATAGAAGGTGATGGAATTGCATCCCCCGAGGGAAGATATGAGTTTTCCGGCGAAAGGGCAATCAGACGCGAAAGCCCGGGCGAAGATTCCGAGATAACCGAGGATATGTCCATAGAGATGCGCATCGGCAATCCGGGCGAAGATTTCATGGTCGAGTCGGACAGGACTGGCTTCGGCGATCCTGCTCCCAATGAGCGCGTCACAGTTGCGGGGGCTATGAGTATGCAGGGTCTTGGTTCTGTCCCTTCCGGCGAGAGTGGCTATGGCAAGGTCTTTGTGGATAACTCAAACGGGCATCTCATGTATGTCAAGGAGGACGGAACAGTTACAGATCTAACCGTCGATGCCAATGCAGTTCAATCTGTATCCTCCAGTGCAAATACAACAGGCAGAACAGAGCATATGCGATTCATACCAGGCGAGATGACAGAGATTACAGAATCTGCAACCAATGATACTATCTATATTCGCTATGATCTGAGCATGTCCACAACAGGTTGCAGCAGTGCTCCTGCCCAGCCTGATCCTGTGGATGGTATAACACCCATATGTTCGGGCGAACCAGGTACCTCATACGGAGTTGCCCCTGTTCCCGAAGCTACATATTATAGATGGACAGTGCCCACTGGTGCAACAATAACTGACGGTTTTGGTACTAATATCATACATGCAATACTCGGCGACAATGACGGCAATATCTGTGTGCGTGCTGTCAATGCCTGTGGCGAGTCACCCTCGAGATGCTTTGCAGTTACAATCAACAGACCGACATCCCCGGGAGCAATAACAGGAGCAACTCTCGTCTGTGAGGATACCACTGGTCTTCCATACGAAATAGATGCTGTTCCAGGCGCGACAAATTATATCTGGACACTCCCACCCGGTGCAACAATCGCTTCCGGCTCTGGAACACCGTCAATAGTGGTAAATTTTGGCACTGAGGATGGAGAGATCTGCGTAAGGACTGAGAATTCATGTGGCCGTTCTGAGCCTGAATGCATTGCGATCACTATGACAGTAACCCCAGATACACCTGGAATAATTTCCGGGCCGACTTCCATCTGCGAGGGAACAACAGGTTCCTTTTCCATAGCCACTGTTGCAGAGGCAACAAACTATGTGTGGACTGTTCCAGCAGGTGCGTCCATATCCAGCGGAGCTGGAACAGAGGCGATTGATGTCCTTTTCGGTACAACATCGGGAAATGTCGCCGTTGCTGCCCAGAGCATATGCGGCACTTCCAGCACACGTTCAACCTTTGTCACGATTCTTCAAAGCCCGACAATAACATCAAATCCCTCCAATCAGTCTGTAGATGCCGGAGAGACAGCGACATTTACGGTATCTGCTACAGGGGCTGGTACCCTTACCTATCAATGGCAGCTCAGTACAGATGGCGGATCTTCATGGTCAAATGTGGGAAGCTCTGCAAGCTCCTATACCACACCCTCCACAACTGAAGGGATGAGTGGATACAGATACAGATGTGTTGTATCAGGATCCTGCTCCCCCTCTGCCACTTCCGCATATGCAACACTAACGGTTGTAACCAGCCTTTATCCTTTTACAAGTCATACCTTCTCCAACTGTGGCAGAACAGGACCGAATGGGCCATCTCTCGTTCAGTGCAGGGGATTTTATTCAACTACATGGGATGAGAACCCGGCCTATTTCAATATGTCAACCAACGGTATCCAGGAGTGGACTGTGCCGGAGACGGGCACATATCGCATAACCTGCGCTGGTGCAGCCGGTGGAAGGCAGACTTATGGTGGAACCTATGCTACAGGTGGTCAAGGGGCAATAATAAGGGGTGATTTTAGTCTTACAAGGGGTGAGAAGATCTATATTATATGCGGACAAAAGGGTGAAGATACACGTCGGTCGGTGGATAATGCCGCACCGGGCGGAGGAGGCGGTAGTTTTGTATACCGTTCGGCAACAGCTACATACCCCTTGATGGCAGCAGGCGGGGGCGGGTGTGGTGCCCGCTGTGCTTCATATGCTGGCTATCAGGATGCCGAGTACGGCACATCCGGCAACCGTTCCGGCTCCACAACCAATGGTGGCTCATCTGGAAATGGCGGAACGCCGAATACCGGCGGAAGTTCCTATTGGGCAGGCGGTGGCTGCGGCTGGTTGACCGATGGGACAGGAGGCAATATTTCTTCATACTATTCATACAGTTCCAGCTATGCCAACGGTGGACGTGCACCAAGAAACGGAGCATATGGCGGTACGCGTTACAGTGATGGAACAGATGAGGGTGGCGACGGCGGCTTCGGTGGCGGCGGCGGAGGTGGATCTGATAATATGGGCGGCGGTGGCGGAGGGGGATACTCCGGCGGCGGCGGTGCTCGCTATGATTCATGCGGAAATGAACCGGGTGGTGGTGCCGGCTCCTATAATGGCGGTTCAAATCAGGCAAATGTGGGCATGAATTCAGGTCATGGTTACGTCACAATTCAACTGCTATAACGGAGAAAAGCACTGCGTTTGCATAATTCAAAAGGGGTATCTGGATGAGGTCTGTTTCGATCTTTGTGATGGTTTTATGTGTTCTTGGTGTTGAATATGATCTCAAAAGGGGCTGGAATCTGATAGCCCTCCCTTGCGGTGAGGGTGACATTGCTGAGTATCTGCCCCATATCCCCCCTGCATTTACCTTTGATGCTGAGACCGGCGGCTATGAGGAGCTTGAGGGCTGGCCCAGTCCTTTAGATGGTATATGGCTGCTCTGCGACGACGATACAACGGTATCAATACCCTGCTCCACCGGCACAGGTGTCGAGGACCCCCTGGGGGCATATGCCGTCGGTGCATTCGGTATTGATTCTGTGATGTCTGCGATTGAGCTATCAGATGGCGGATATCTCATTGCAACCGGTGTTCCGGATACCTCAGGTCCACAACCCTTTCCGAAGCTGACACTGATTAAGATTGATAGAGGTGTGGAGTGGGCAAGGGTATATGATTTCTCCAGAGCCGTCGCAATTCACCAGACAGATGGGGGTGATATACTTCTGCTCGCTCAGATGGAATATCTGATGACAGAATACGTACTTTTGCGGCTGAACTCTTCAGGGATACCATTTTCTGCAAGTCGTCTTGATATGGTCTTCTCCGAAAACAGGGGAGGCTTTGCAGCAGGTGAAGGGATATTCCTTTTTATTGACACATGGCTTTTGTATCTTGATGCTGAAGGCAGAATAATCTGGTCACAGGATATCATGGCTCCAATCTACTCAATTGACGTCAATACCGAAGGCAATGCGGTTATCCTTTGCAAGCCGCTCATAGAGGATATTCCATTCACAGCCATATTCGAGATTGACGAAAGCGGAGACCTTTTGTCCGGCATAACAGTCGAAGGCGATGCCAACGAAGAGCTCGACAGGGTTGTGAGTCTTTCCTCGGGAGCATACTTGTTGAGCGGTATGTCGATGGATGTCTTTCCACCTTTGCCCGAGGTTATCTGTCTTTCTTCTGAGATGGAATATCTCTGGGGAAGAAAGCTGGATTTACCCGGAGCTAAGATAAGATACTCCGGCGAAACTTCTGACGGAAGCCCCATAATGGCAGGTGAGATATTCAATCCCGACTCAACCAGCATCGGTATGCACCTTACATTCGATATGGATGGAGAGATACTTGGTCTCTATAGGCATTTTGACTCAGGATTCTGGCCCCTGGATAGAGAATATGCAGTATTCGCAGCGGATTTAATATTCGGATATAAGTCATACTGGGGAACACAGGGGTATCTGTATGTCATTTCCGGCGATTGTGCTTTGAGCGGAGCTGATTTAACTATGGAGGAACTGGGCACAACATTATCTTCGATAAGCTATTCCCCGATCGAAAGAGAAATTGAGACATCCGACACTCTGTCAACCCACCGTGATTTGGAACTGCCAGTTATTGAGTATTGTCCATAGAGCATGGCTGCTATGCTCCAGTTTTCTTAATGTTCGTTATTGATTCACTGAACGATGTTGAATGAAAAACCTAACCCCTCTAAACAAAACAAAATTAATATATTAAACACTATATTTTATAGAGTCTTCTTGCGTATTTATAAAGATAGCGTTAATTATTAATAATAAACAGAAAAACACTCACCCTTACTATAGGGGCATTTATCTAGTAACTTCCCATTGACTGGACACCTGAAGGTAATTGCGATAACTCCTCATATATAAAATAAAACATGGAGATATATATTGCATAAGTTCTGGTTAATTCTAAGTAACCATATATAATCTTTGACTTTAGACTTTCTCGAAGATATTATATATTGTAGAATAACAGATGATAAAGGAGAGCTATGAGCAACTGCTGCAAGTTTTATGTAGTTATATTGTTAACAGGGGCTATTTTTGCCCTTAATTTCACAGACCTTTCCGGTTCTGCTTATAGCGGTACTTCAACCGTTGATATCAGTGTTTTTTCCTCCGAAACTATTACAGAGCCATTCTACACCCTCAAAGGGGTAGAGCTGGGTTTTGCTGATGGTCAACCTTCACAAATCATGCGTTATCTCCCAGAGTATATATTGAGCGAAGGCTCTGTGTGGATCGAGATAGAAGGTGATGATCTTTATTCCGGCACAGGTCGTTTCGAATACTCCCCGGAACCTTCCATAAGACGCGAGAGACCTGATGAGGGTTCCGAGATAGAGGAAGATATGTCCATAGAGATGCGCATCGGCAATCCGGGCGAAGATTTCATGGTCGAGTCGGACAGGACAGGCTTCGGCGATCCTGCACCCAATGAACGCGTCACGGTGGCAGGGGCTATGAGTATGCAGAAGGCAACGGCAACACCCAGCGCAGCAGCAGGCTATGGCAAGGTGTTTGTGGATGACGGAACAGGTAATCTTATGTACATCGACGAGTCAGGAACTGTAACCGATCTGACATATACCAGCGGTGATACGATATCCCTTTACTCTGTTTCTTCCAGTGCAAACAGAACAGGACGTTTTGGGCATATGATGTTTGTTCCTGTTGAGGGAACCGAAATTACGGAATCCGACCCTGCAAACAACGATACGATATATATTGCCATCAAGCAGGGGGGTACAGAGAGTTGCAGCTCAGCCCCTGCACAGCCTGATCCAATAGACGGAATTACACCCATATGTTCGGGAGAGCCCGGCACTTCATACGGAGTTGCACCTGTTGATGGGGCATCCTATTACAGATGGACAGTGCCCAGCGGCGCAACCATTACCGACGGTTTTGGAACCAATATCATACACGCCATTCTCGGCGACAATGACGGCGACATCTGCGTCAAGGCCGTCAATGCCTGCGGCGAGTCGCCCTCCCGTTGCTTCGGGGTCACGATCAACAGACCGACGGCCCCGGGATCGATATCCGGTGATTTTCTTGTATGTAACGACACAACAGGTCTGACATACAGCATAGCCGCCGTCCCCGAGGCAACAAGCTATATCTGGACAGTCCCTCCCGGCGCGGTAATCACAGGCGGCTCGGGCACAAATGAGATAACAGTCAATTTCGGAACTACAGATGGCGAGCTATGTGTCCAGACAGAGAACTCCTGCGGCCGCTCAGAAGCTGTGTGCGCATCAATTGTAATGACCGAGACCCCGGCAACACCCGGATCAATAACAGGTACTTCCAGTCTCTGCGAATACACGAGTGCATCCTATTCCATCTCCAGCGTTCCCGAGGCAACGAACTATGTCTGGACTGTACCGTCGGGTGCCTCGATAACAAGCGGTGGCGGAACAACAACTATAGATGTCCTTTTTGGCAATACGTCTGGCAATGTGGGCGTTGCAGCACAGAGCATCTGTGGAACATCCGGAGTCAGGAATTTCGCTGTTACCGTAATTAATCCCCCACCCACCCCCGGCGCAATTTCAGGCGATATGGTCGTTCCGCCGGGTAGTACAGGGGAGGTCTACACCATATCTGCTGTATCCGGAGCAAATCCCACGGGCTATAACTGGTACATAACATCCGGCGATGCATCTATCGTCAGCAGCACGAATACAACATCTGTTACAATCAACTTTGGATCAACCCCCGGACCTGTCGAGCTTTGCGTCACAGCCTCCAACTCCTGCGGGGTCAGCTCACCCAGATGTGCGACAATACTGAATTCCGTACCCTCAGGCAGCCAGACCTTTAACTACAGCGGAACCATACAGACCTTCACCGTACCTGCATATGTCTATGAGATACAGGTAGAGTGCCTTGGTGCAGAGGGTGGTAATGGTGGTACCTACAGCTCGAGCGAAGTTCCCGGGCGTGGGGCAAGGATGGTTGCAACATTTCCCGTTACTCCCGGTGAGACCTTCAGGGTGCTCGTAGGCCAAAAAGGCTATACCGGCGGCAACTATGGCGGCGGTGGCGGTGGTGGCAGCTTCTTTGTCAAGTACACAGGCAGCTATACACCTTATCTGATTGCCGGTGGCGGCGGTGGAGTAGGCTATTCCAGCTATGCAACAGGTGTCAATGGAACAACCTCCACAAGCGGTACGAATGCAAACTATAATGGTGGCACAGGTGGTTCCGGCGGCAACGGAGGAACCGATGGCACGCATTCTTCCTGGGATGCTGCCGGCGGTGGTGGATATTCAGGTAACGGATACAACTCTAACGGCTCGGCCAGTACACCTCAGGCAGGTGGAGGTCGCTCTTTCCTCAATGGTGGTGCTGGTGGTACTGCTGGATACTACGGAGCTCAGGGCGGCTTCGGCGGCGGAGGAGGCTCCAGGGTGTCCGGTGGCGGCGGAGGAGGCTACTCCGGCGGTGGTGGTGGCGGTGGTAGCTACTATTCCGGCGGAGGCGGCGGTGGCTCCTATATGTATGGCACAGGAAGCCTTGTTACCTCTTCTTCGGGATACAGAACAGGCAATGGACAGATAATAGTCTCATGGGGATCATAAAGGTAAGAAGATTGGTTAAAAGCCATTGACTTCTGCCCCAAAGAATTGAAACCTTCTTGGTATAGAATCTTTCATGCTGAGTTTATTAGAGAAGAGAGTTGATTCTGACTCTCTTTTCTTTTCATGCTTCTTCATAGAGAGTACCGCCCATTCCTCTATAGAGCTAGATTAAGGCGAGATATTGTGTTGCTTACCTGAGGCAATTCTCGACGAGTCTGTTTTATAGTTATTGCGAAATTATTCGGACCATACCGTGGAACGTACCAATTATGATTCTGTTTTTTGCTGTACTATTGGTTCTGATGAAAGGACAAGCGGTTTATCATGTCCCTGCATGTATTCATGGATAGTAACTTCAAGAGATGGAAGGTCATACAGTTGTTACATGTAAAAACAACTCTTGCCGTGTTAAGACAGCGCCTTCTAATCCCCCCATTTCATTCCAGGGAGCGAAACCTTGAATGCGAGATATAAAACATCACTGCCATCGAGTAATCTGTGGTCTATGTGATGAAGGTATTGCAACGGGTCTTTATAAGGGGTAAATAAGCTATTATTACTAAAGTTAAAAACAGATAGAAAAATTCACCTTCATTTGGTTCATTTGTTTCTCTAAATTCTTTCTTTATAAGGAGAAAACAAAAGAAAATCTTGTCTTATGACTTACAATTGCTAATATATATAGTTGAATATAAAAAGGAGGAATATGAACAAGATTATGTTACTATTTATTGTTGCTGCAATAATAATTGCAAACAATAGTGGCGCAGTGCTAAATGTGAGTGATGGCACATATATCGGGGATATTCTGATATACTCACAGGAGACCGGAGGCGAGCTTCGCGCCTTACTCAAGGGTGTATCCATAAATATTTCCGGAGGTCGAGCTGTAGGCATTGAGGGTATAATACCCGAATATCTTGGAGGGGATGGCTACTGGATTGAACTGGATATCGACGGAGTTGCTGCGATGTCTGAACGTATTGCAGTTTCATCCCGCGGTTCTCTGAGACGCGAAAGCCCGGCTGAAGGCTCCGAGATAGAGGAAGATATGTCCATAGAGATGCGCATCGGCAATCCGGGTGAAGATTTCATGGTCGAGTCGGACAGGACTGGCTTCGGCGATCCTGCGCCCAATGAGCGCGTTACAGTTGCAGGTGCAATGAGTATGCAGGGTCTCGGCTCCACACCGACTGCTGAGTCCGGCTATGGCAAGGTATTTGTCGACGATTCCAACGGACATCTCATGTATGTCAAGGAGGACGGAGCGGTCACAGACCTGACTGTGGATGGGAATGCAGTGCAGTCGGTTTCATCAAGTGCTAATCCCACCGGAAGGACAGAGCATATGCGCTTTATCCCCGGCGAGATGACAGAGATAACAGAGTCTGCCACCAACGACACTATTTATATTCGTTATGATCTCAGCATGTCTTCAACAGGCTGCAGCTCTGCGCCATCTCAGCCGGATCCAATAGACGGAATTACTCCCATATGTTCGGGAGAGCCCGGCACTTCATACGGAGTTGCACCTGTTGATGGCGCATCCTATTACAGATGGACAGTGCCCAGCGGAGCAACCATTACCGACGGTTTTGGAACCAATATCATACACGCCATTCTCGGCGACAATGACGGCGATATATGTGTCAGAGCTGTCAATGCCTGCGGCGAATCTTCTTCAAGGTGCTTCGGGGTTACCATCAACAGACCGACGGCCCCGGGATCGATATCCGGTGATTTTCTTGTATGTAACGACACAACAGGTCTGACATACAGCATAGCCGCTGTTCCCGAAGCCACGAGCTATATCTGGACAGTCCCTCCCGGCGCGGTCATCACAGGCGGCTCGAGTACAAATGAGATAACAGTCAATTTCGGCACAACTGATGGCGAGATATGCGTCCAGACAGAGAACTCCTGCGGCCGCTCTGAGGCTGTCTGCGCATCCATTGTCATGACAGAGACCCCTGCTACACCCGGATCAATAACAGGTACATCCAGCCTCTGCCAATACACGAGTGCATCCTATTCCATCTCCAGCGTTCCTGAAGCAACCGGCTATGTCTGGACTGTACCATCCGGTGCTTCGATAACAAGCGGTGGCGGAACAACGACAATCGACGTTCTCTTCGGTACTGCTTCGGGGAATGTCGGCGTTGCAGCACAGAGCATATGTGGAACATCCGGAGTCAGGAATTTCGCTGTTACCGTGATTAATCCTCCCCCAACCCCCGGCGCAATTTCAGGCGATATGGTTGTTCCGCCGGGCAGTACAGGGGAGGTCTACACCATATCAGCTGTATCCGGAGCAAATCCAACAGGCTATAACTGGTATATTACCTCTGGCGATGCATCTATCGTCAGCAGTACGAATACAACATCTGTTACAATCAATTTTGGATCAACCCCCGGACCTGTCGAGCTTTGCGTCACAGCCTCCAACTCCTGCGGGGTCAGCTCACCCAGATGTGCCACAATCCTCAACTCCGTACCCTCAGGCAACCAGACCTTTAACTACAGCGGAACCATACAGACCTTCACCGTACCTGAATATGTTTACGAGATAACTGTAGATTGCAGAGGTGCAGAGGGGGGAAACCGCGGAACAAGCTGTGTCTATGGAGAGATCCCGGGAAGGGGAGCGAGAATGGTTGCAACACTTCCAGTCACCCCCGGTGAGACATATCGTGTTCTCGTAGGTCAAAAGGGCGGACCTGGTGCAAACTATGGCAGTGGAGGTGGAGGCGGCAGTTTCTTTGTAAGGTTTAACGGCAGCTATACTCCATACCTCATTGCAGGTGGCGGTGGCGGCTGTGGATATGCATGTTCAGGAACAGCTAATGGAGGCCATGGAACAACCAGTACAAGCGGTACTGCAGGAACACCAACAGGTGGCGCAGGGGGAACAAGCGGCGGCGGAGGATTTGCCCCGACTACAGGCTCTTGGCGAGCTGCAGGCGGTGGTGGATATTCGGGTAACGGGGGTTCTCCATCTGTAACCGGCACAGGGACTCCGCCGACAGGTGGTCTTTCATTCCTGAATGGAGGTGCAGGAGGTTCTGCCGGCAGCGGTGCGCCCTACAATACCACTGGTGGTTTCGGCGGTGGTGGCGGTTCAAGCGTCTGCGGCGGCGGTGGCGGCGGATATTCCGGTGGTGGTGGCGGCTGGGGATCAGGCTGTCCATATTCAGCCGGCGGAGGTGGTGGTTCTTACTGTATAGGATCAGGCACGCTGACAACTGCTACCACAGGCTATCAAACAGGCAATGGACAGATAATAGTCTCATGGGGTTCATAAAAGATATATAAAATTCCTGCTTGTATGCTATCGAAAGACTGCTTTATTTGAAATAAAGATGATAAGGAGGATAGTGAATCGAATATTTCTGTGTTTGATATGTATTGTTGTTCTCAATGGATATGATATGATATATGATCTGAAGGCAGGCTGGAACATGATAAGCCTGCCCTGTGAGGTAGAAGAGACCGACCTTGAAGGCATTTTCCCCCTTCTGCCCCCTGCATACACATATAATGCCGAGACTATGGGCTATGAGGCTCTGGAAGGTCTTCCCGAACCAAATCAGGGGCTTTTCATGCTCTGTATGGCCGACACCACAATAATAATAGAATGTCCTGAAGCAACCGTAGACACCATACCTGAGGATAACAGCTTCTGTATTGGGCTGAAATTGGGTTCTCCGATGGGAAGTATGAAAGTATCCCCAACCCCGGAGGATGGTCTTCTGGTTTCAGGCCGGGCCATCATCGGTATAGACCCTGCCCCGAAGCTATTCATGGCATCCATGACACCTGAACTCGATATAGACTGGATAAAGACCATTGATTTTATTGAAGGTACCGAGATATCAACCTCTGGAGATCATTTTTTCATAGCCGGAAAAACCTCCCCACTTTCACCCGAAGTCTTTATATCGAAGATGGATATGACCGGAGATGAGATTTGGACAACAGTCCTTCTGGAGCCTTCCTATCACGAGCCTGTGGCATCCTGTCCAACATCCGATGGGGGTTTTGTCCTACTGACCGAGATGGCAATCATCAAGCTCGATGGAGACGGTGGCTTTGACTTCTCACTGAATATTGACATGGATGGTGAAAACATCTACGAGAACATAGCTGGAAATCTCATTGTGACAGGCGATCTCACATTCGGACTCGAACCCCCTGCACTGACAGTCATTGAGATAAATCCTTCGGGCGAACTGGTCTCTTTCAATGCCATCGATGGATTTCCCGACTATCAATATTCGGCATCCTGTGTTCTGGAGGATGGTCTTGTTACAACGGGTATGGCCATCGAAGATTCAACAATTGTCATAACCAGACTTAACTCAGAGATGATCCCTGTCTGGAGCAGGAAAACCGACATAACAGGTCAGGTTGAGTGCGTGAAAGAGATTGACACAGATACTTATGTCATATCTGGCAGAAGGGGAGATGATGCCCTTTCTGTTATAGTGGATGGGGATGGAGTTATATCCGCCCATCTGTATGATATTGACTTCATTGGAATGGGTGATGTCGAGTTCTTCACAGATGTTTATCCCTGGCAGGACGGACTTCTCTTCGCTGGTTCAAAGTATAACTATGGTGTTGAAGAGCAAACACTTATTGTTTTTTCTGACCATATTGGGAGTTCTTGCTGTGCCAGCATGATCACAGGTGGTTTTGAGAGTCTGACGACATCAAACTATGATGTCGATATTTCCCTTTCTGAGATAGTTCCCTCTGTCAGAGACACCTCATTCGTTATCAATACTGCCGAAGGGATGCTCATCAATCCCCTATGTCCAAGATAGTGCAGGTGTAACAGCATGTGAAACATTCTCATTTGATTCACCAAGGCAATTGCGCACTATGAACTGGTAATATATATTATTAGTGACTTCGATGCTTTGTCTCATCCGCCCTTTGCTGGATAGAGGCGAATGTAAGCACTTTTTTTACATAGCCTTTCAAACCCCTATCAACGACAGATATCAGTCCTGCTTCGATAGAGAATCGCAGATATCATACATAATTAATTTCAACTCATCGTACTACATCGGTATATATAAGTTGACTTATGACACAAAAGGAGCATATATATAATCCACAAGAAAAGCAATAACGAAAAGGAGTAATATGGTACGACATAGCAATAGATTAGTACTACTTTTAATCTTGATAGCACTGGTTGCTGCATCAGGATACAAGAGCCTCTCAGGCGACATTCATAATGGAATGAAACAGGCTGATATTGCAGTCTTTACATCGGAAAGCGGTGGAGAAAGGGTTCTATTCCTCGAGGATGTTGATATCCGATTCAATAAGGGCCTACCGTCCAATCTCGGCGACTATATCTCTGATTTTCTCTTGCGTTCCGGCAGTGTCTGGGTTGAGATAGAGGGAGATGATGTTCTTTCCGATGGCGGACGATATGAATTTTCCGGCGAAAGGACATTAAGACGCGAAAGCCCGGCTGAAGGCTCCGAGATAGAGGAAGATATGTCCATAGAGATGCGCATCGGCAATCCGGGTGAAGATTTCATGGTCGAGTCGGACAGGACGGGTTTCGGCGATCCTGCGCCCAATGAGCGGGTCACGGTGGCAGGTGCTATGAGCATGCAGGGTCTCGGCTCCACACCGACCGCTGAATCCGGCTATGGCAAGGTGTTTGTCGACGATTCCAACGGACATCTCATGTATGTCAAGGAGGACGGAGCGGTCACAGACCTGACTGTGGATGGGAATGCGGTGCAGTCGGTTTCATCAAGTGCTAATCCCACCGGAAGGACAGAGCATATGCGCTTCATCCCCGGCGAGATGACAGAGATAACAGAGTCTGCCACCAATGACACTATTTATATTCGTTATGATCTCAGCATGTCTTCAACAGGCTGCAGCTCTGCACCATCTCAGCCTGATCCAATAGACGGAATAACTCCCATATGTTCGGGAGAACCCGGCACTTCATACGGAGTTGCACCTGTTGATGGTGCTTCCTATTACAGGTGGACAGTGCCGAGTGGTGCTACGATATCCTATGGCTTCGGCACCAATATTATTCACGCCATACTCGGCGATAATGACGGCGACATCTGCGTCAAGGCTGTAAACTCCTGCGGCGAGTCTCCCTCCCGTTGCTTCGGAGTGACCATCAACAGACCTACAGCCCCGGGATCGATTTCAGGTGATTTTCTTGTATGCAACGACACAACAGGCCTGACATATAACATCGCCGCTGTTCCCGAGGCAACCAGCTATATCTGGACAGTCCCTCCCGGCGCGGTCATCACAGGCGGTACAGGCACAAATGAGATAACAGTCAATTTCGGAACAACTGATGGCGAGATATGCGTCCAGACAGAGAACTCCTGCGGCCGCTCGGAGGCAGTCTGCGCATCCATTGTAATGACGGAGACCCCGGCAACACCGGGACTGATAACTGGTCCGACAAGCATCTGTGAGAGTACTTCCGGTTCATTTTCTATCGCCTCTGTTCCCGAAGCGACAAGCTATGTATGGACAGTGCCCTCGGGTGCCAGCGTAATATCTGGTGCGGGCACGGAATCTGTGGATGTTCTCTTCGGCAGCAGCTCTGGAAATGTCTGTGTCAGTGCTCAGAGCATTTGCGGAACTTCATCTTCCCGTTGCTCTTATGTGACGGTACAGCTTGCTCCTGTAATCACATCCAATCCATCCAATCAGACTGTTGAGCCGGGTGGTAATGCAACATTCACGGTATCTGCAACCGGAACCGGGCTTTCCTATCAATGGCAACAGTCAACCAATGGCGGTGCCACATGGACCAATATCGGTTCATCGACAAGTAGCCACACACTATATTCTGTCACAGAAGGCATGGACGGATATGACTACAGATGTATTGTTTCCGGCTCATGTTCCCCATCAGCTACTTCTGCCTCTGCCAATCTCGAGGTTGTGGCCCATGGTAATATCACCTTTACTTACACAGGCAACTATCAAACATGGTCTGTACCCTTCACAGGGACATATACACTGGAGTGCTGGGGAGCACAGGGCGGCAGCGTCACCAGCTACTACCCGTCTACAGGTGGATATGGTGGATATGCAAGGGGCTCAATGAGTCTCACAGCAGGACAGACCCTCTATATTTATGTTGGAGGCAAAGGTGCAGACAGACCTGGTAATCACCCCTATTCGAGCTGTACCTATGTTGCAGGCGGCTTCAATGGAGGAGGAGCGAATCGCAGTGCAGGCAATGGCTCTCCCGGCGGTGGAGCAAGCGATATCCGCGTGGGCAGTACCAGCCTCTATAACAGGGTTATAGTTGGAGCCGGTGGCGCAGGTTGTGGATGGCAGTCAACTGCCGGAGGTGCAGGGGGCGGAACAACAGGCAATACAGGTGCCAGCTGTTCCGGAACCGGCGGACGAGGCGGCACACAATCGGCAGGAGGTGCTGCAGGAACTGCCAGTGGCAGCTGTGGAATAACCTCTGGTTCATTTGGTCTGGGTGGCAATGGCTCGGGTTCCAGTGCCGGCGGCGGTGGTGGCGGCGGTGGCTGGTACGGCGGTGGCGGTGGCGGTTACTGTAATGGTGGCGGTGGTGGGTCGTCCTATACCACAGGCCTCAGCAGCGCAACAACATCGACAGGCGTCCGTTCCGGCAATGGTCAGGTTATAATAAGCTGGTAAATTTTGAACAAAATAGGGAGTCAATGAGACTCCCTTTTCATTAAGCCCATAGGAGAAGCTGTGAAGAAGATAGTTCCGTTGTTAATAGTTATGGCCTGCTTATTTGCCTTTGATGTGGACTATGACCTCAAAAGGGGATGGAATCTGATATCAATTCCCGGGACACCCGACGCCACGTCCTTGGACGAACTATTTCCCTTCATACCCCCTGCCTATGGCTATAATCCGGAGACAATGGCCTATACAGCGATTACCGGAATACCCCCTGTTAATGCAGGTTTCTGGATGCTCGTCGAATCCGACACTCTGATCAGACTTTCCCTGTTTTCCGAAGCACCGGATGACTCAACATCCTCCGGCTTTTTCGGTGTATTCGAGCCGGGCACTATTGAGAGCACCTTTGTCGCTACGGAGATCGAGGGGGGCTACGCCCTTCTATCGGCTGTTGTGGTCGAAACTCCCACCGGCGGCGAGGAATCGAAGATGGCTTTTCTAAAGACTGACTCTGACGGCAATATTCTCATGGGCAAGAGCTATAATCTCAATAGCGGCGGTGCACTGTTTCCACTTTCGGATGGAGGCTTTCTTGTTGCCGGTCGGCTGAATTCCTGGTCTGAGGATGTATTCTATGGACGACTTGATAACATGGGTAATCCCGATTGGCTGCACTCCTTTTCTTCGACAATGGGTGCGGAAAACATGGAGATTATTGTCTCTATCGATGGGAATTACATCTTTGCCCTCGGAAGGATAGTTCTGTCAACGGATGAAGATGGAGATCTCCTGTATGCAAGGATGTTCGAGAACCCTATCATTGGCATATATGAAGAAGAGGATGGGGATTTTGTCGTTATTGCGAGAAGAAATGGAGAAGAAACCGGTTTCAATATCTCAAGATACAATAGTGACTGGAGCAGTTCATCGGGTGTCTTCATAGGAGGCGACATACTTGAATACTACAGTGTCTGCGAAAGAAGGGCAGATGGCGGTTTTATAGTATCCGGGCTATCCTATGCCGGTACAAGGGGGAATCCGGTTATTGTATCTGTTTCGTCTGAATTTGCTGTTCAATGGGCTAGAATTATTGATGGTGGAGATGTTGAAAGCGAAATTTTCGATATGCTCGATGCAGAGGATATTGTCCTGTGTGGACAGATCGACAGCGATCAGATGCTTCTATCTCTTGACCATACTGGCGAGCTGAACTGGGCAACTGTACTATCAGTTCCCGGACCTGTTGACAGGGAAACGGGTCTTTTTATCCATGAAAGGGAAGAAGGATTTCTTGCCTTCGGTCTAAAAGACTTCTACGAGGAGAACAATCACACAACTGTTACTTTATACGATAGCCGTGGTCTTTCCTGTATTGGAGCTATGATCGACATAGATATAGCCGATTATTCCATCGAATCATCGCCCATTTCCGGCGGAAGCGATGACTTTGAGCTGACACCTTCGGAGGTGACCACAGATACAGAGGATATTGAGATAATCAGGCGGCATATCTGCAGGTAGAAAAGCAGGAAAATTCGGATTTTTTGGTCTACTTCAGGATTTTTTCGGAAACAATTGTGCCTGCATTCATCTTGTGAGTCATCACTTCGGTCGGATGATCTTTTCAAAGTGGAAATGTCTGCTCTGACCTGGTATAATGAGTTCATCCGAGGTAATTCTTGTTTTCAGGCAGATGCAGGCTTTCTCAATGTTCGCCTTCGGAATTGAAGATGTAAAAGAAGGCAGAGGTTATTTAAATTGGAATACTATCTACTAATATTCAATAATTTATCTGCGAAATATCGCCGGTGGGTTAGATTATAGTTTCTTAAGTAAATATATATATTATTTGACTTAAGTCTTGCTATTAAGTATAATATACCCTGAATAACTAAGCCTTGGAGGATCATGCATAAAAATGTCTGCTTTTGTATTATATTAATCCTGGTAATGTGTCTATTGTCTGAGGGTTATACGGATGTAGCCGGCCATGAATACAGTGGTTATAAAAGTTCTACAATCTTTATCTATACTTCACCCCACGCACCGGTTCCAACAGTATCAATAGAAGGGATTGAACTTGAATTTGTTAACGGTCAACCACAGGGTTTGAGTCGTTTTGTCCCTGAATATTTCAGGGGAGAAGGCTCTATATGGGTTGAGATAGATGCAGATGGTTTGATCTCACCAGCAGAACGGACGGATATCTCGTCCTCACTAAGACGTGAAGTGCCTGTAGAAGAATCCGAGATAACAGAGGATATGTCCATCGAAATGCGCATTGGTAATCCCGGCGAGGACTTTATGGTCGAATCAGACAGGACAGGTTTCGGCGACCCTGCACCAAATGAGCGGGTCACGGTTGCGGGTGCCATGAGTATGCAGGGTGTAGGCTCTACACCGACGGCAGAATCCGGCTATGGCAAGGTCTATGTAGATAACGGAACAGGTCATCTTATGTTTGTCAAGGAGGACGGATCAATTACAGATCTCACTGTTGATGCCAATGCAGTCCAGTCGGTCTCCTCAAGTGCTAATCCAACAGGACGAACTGAGCACATGCGCTTCATTCCAGGCGATATGACCGAAATAACAGAGTCCGCGACAAATGATACCATATACATCAGATATGACCTGAGCATGTCATCCACAGGTTGCAGCTCTGCCCCTGCCCAGCCTGACCCTGTTGATGGCATCACACCAATCTGTTCAGGTGAGCCAGGAACTTCATACGGTGTAGCACCTGTTGAGAATGCAACCTATTATAGATGGACGGTACCCAGCGGGGCAACCATTACCGATGGATTTGGTACAAACATCATTCATGCAATACTCGGCGATAATGATGGAGATATCTGCGTGAGGGCGGTTAACGCTTGTGGTGAATCATCTGCCCGTTGTTTTGCAGTGACAATAAACAGACCTACCGCACCCGGTTCCATCACAGGTGATTTTCTTGTATGTAACGATACAACCGGACTGACATACAGCATTGAGGCGGTCCCCGAGGCGACAAACTACATTTGGACTGTGCCGGCAGGTGCTGTTATTACAGGCGGCTCGGGCACAAATGAGATAACGGTCAATTTTGGTACAACAGACGGAGAGATCTGCGTTCAGACGGAGAACTCATGTGGCCGCTCGGAGGCGGTTTGTGCTTCTATCACTATGACTGAGCTTCCAGTTACACCGGGCTCAATCACAGGCACTACAAGCCTCTGTGAGTATACAAGCTCATCCTATTCCATAGCCAGTGTTCCCGAGGCATCATACTATGTCTGGTCAGTTCCTGCCGGTGCCTCCATTTCAAGCGGAGCGGGAACAACAACGATCGATGTTCTCTTCGGCAATACCTCTGGAAACATCAGTGTTGCCGCTCAGAGCATCTGCGGTACATCGAGTGTTAGAAATCTTTTTGTGTCGGTGATAAATCCTCCTGCTATGCCCGGCACAATCTCAGGGTCGGATATAGTTCCCCCAAGTACAACCGACGAGACCTATTCCATATCTCCTGTATCCGGAGCAACGTCATATCTGTGGACAATAACAGGAGATGCAACCATTGATGGCTCGGCAACAGGGACGAGTATCAATGTAGACTTTGGTACCTCTGCAGGATCGACGGTCAATATATGTGTCACTGCTTCCAATACCTGTGGCACGTCAAGCCCAGGATGCAAGGCCGTAACCCTTGCCATACCAGCCGGAAATATTACCTTCAACTACACGGGTTCTGTTCAGACCTGGACGGTTCCCGCAGGTGTCTCTTCAGTAACCCTGGAATGCTGGGGTGCAGAAGGGGGAAGGGGATACAATATAAACTATAGCGGCTTATTGGAGAATGCCGGAAGAGGTGGCTATGTGAAGGGCACTCTCTCTGTTACACCTGGCGATATCCTCTACATATATGTCGGCGGAGAGGGTGAGGAAGGCAGCCATCACACCGACAATCTCGGAGGCTGGAACGGCGGTGGTGCAGGCTCATTTGGCTATGGCTGGGATCCGAGCTATTCTGGCGGTGCAGGCGGTGGAGCATCCGACGTCCGCTATGGTGGAAACAGTCTTTCTAATCGTGTTATTGTAGGTGGCGGTGGCGGCGGTGGCAGTTATTACGTCAACTCAGCAGGCGGCTATGGAGGCTATCCCTCGGGCGGTAATGGAACCCATAGCGGCTCAACCGATGCCTATTGTGGTCGCGGCGGGACTCAGTCTGCCGGTGGAGCAGCGGCTACTTCCTACAGGGGTAATCCTCCAGCTCCGGGCTCCTTTGGGGTTGGTGGACATGCCGATCTTGGAACAGGTTATTGTGGCTGTGCAGGTGGTGGTGCCGGCGGCTGGTACGGCGGCGGTGGGGGAGGTTACTGCAATGGAGGTGGTGGAGGCGGTGGATCCAGCTACTTCGGCGGTGTTTCCCTTGTCACATATACCAATAATACACGTACAGGCAATGGTCTTGTGATTGTCTCCTGGGGTTCGTGACAGAAAAACATCTTTATACCTATGACTGCAAAACATTTCTGTTTCCCTGTCACCATTCGTAGGTGTGGAGATGATTTTGTTAAGCCTGCCCCTCTGACATCCTCGGTTCTCTAAAAGGTCAAGCAGCTCTACTTGTTCCCGCCATGATGACCGCCTGAATTTCTCCATTTAATCACTCAGGAAGACTCTTTGGAATCTTGTCTTGTAATTCATACGTTTTTTTCCGATATTCTGAAAAATGACTAAAAAAAGGGGCAAAATGAAAAGGACACTTTCACTGTTTCTGATCATCGGCATCGCCTTTGCGTTCGATGTCGACTATGAACTTAAAAGGGGCTGGAATCTGCTGGCTCTTCCCAGCCTGACAGATTCTACAGAGATTGAATCGATCTTTCCCATTGTACCACCGGGCTATCTTTACGATCCGGAGACAATGGCCTATTCGCCGATTGAAGGTCTTCCCGAAATCAATGAAGGCTTCTGGATTCTCGTTTCTGCTGACACAAATATCTCCATACCGGCCATATCTCCCTGGCCTGTCGACACACCGGACACACCGGATGTTCCTGAGCCACCCCCTGTGCCCGAAGGCGGCTGTGGAATGATATTCGGCAAGGACTTCGGTCGTGATGTCGGAGTTGTGGATAACGGTCATCACAAGGTTATTGTAACGACAGTCCCCGACACCATAGCCGCAGGTGGAGAGGACTATCTTGCGATTCTGTCCGTTGACGGTGAACTAGAGCCCGGGTTTGCGAGGATGTACGGAGTAAAGCCGCCATTTTCGACTTCATCTGCTTCAATGGGTGGCGGTTGTGTAGCAATGGGTATCTCCGGCGATGCAGATCTGAACATAACGATATTCAGTGTGGATTCTACAGGCGACCCGATTTGGGTCAACAGCTTTCCTCCACCATCGGCAGGATTCAATTTCTCCATGACAACCCTATCTGACGGGTCTGTAGTAGCAATGACAGGACCATATTTCCTGAAATTCTCGAGCGATGGAACATTCCTCTGGTCGAAGAGGATAAACATGAATATGAAATCTGCAAAGCCCGGCATAGGTGGTGGTTTTGTTGTTCTTGGTTCCGGTGGCTCATTTCCCGAAGGGGATGTGCCCATCATAGCCAAGCTGGACGGGGACGGAGATCTCATATCAGCCACTGCACTGAGTACAAGCACAACCGACAACTATACAACCTTCGATGTAGGCGATGACGGGAGCATTATAGCTGCTGGTGTTACATTTGAGACAGCTATTCCCACAGGCAGAATATTGAAGCTGTCTTCATCGCTGGATATTGTCTGGGCAAAGGACATTGAACCCTCAGAGGCTGCCGATGCAATGGACTTCACCTTCAAGCACATACAGCGAGATTCCACAGGAATAATCGGAATGGTCGGGGATATGAGCGGTGATGTCTTTGCCATGTTCTTCGAGCCGGATGGCGATCTTATAATTACCCAGGCATTCATCGGTGAATACCTCGGCCTCAACGACTTTGAAAGAGCATCATGGATAGGGATGAATGACGATAGATTCCACATATTTGGTTGGAAGAACAACTGGGATATACAATCGCGTATCATATCAATTGAGACAAGGCCGGATCAACCCGCCTGCACGTCCTGGGAGCTCGATTTCAGCGACTCGGATGCGACGATTGACCTTGAGGACATAACCCTTGAAACAGAGTCCGCCGATCTGGATGTTACAACGGATAGCATCGAAAGTGGAGCAATAACTGTGCACAGTTTCTTCTTCTGCAGGGAGATTCTCGATGATTGACGATCGCAATTCCAAATTGCCAATAAGATAAGGAGAAAAATGAAAAAGATATTACTCTTGTTTGCTGTCTCGCTCTTCGCCTTTGATGTGACATATGAGCTGAACAATGGCTGGAACATGATCTCCCTGCCATGTATCCCGGAGGGGGAGAACCTCTCGGATATTCTTCCTTTTGTGCCGCCTGCATACAGCTATAACCCTGAAACAATGGGCTACACAGCCCTTGAGGGACTGCCGGAACCGACGGAAGGACTGTGGCTTCTTGTAGATGGCGATACAACTGTAACAATAGGCTGCACCACCCACTGGCCTTCCGAGCCTGAGCCTGTAGTTGTTGATACAAACTACTTCCTTGCCGTCAGGCCGCCAATTGCCGGTCTTTCGGCCCTTTTTTGCGCCACTGACAGTGGTTTTTTGATGGCATCCCTCTTCTCTGGACCGGATACATCCACGGCCAGTTCCGACAACGGGGGCATTGTCTATATGAACACAAATGGCGTCCCTGTCTGGGGCAAGAGATTGAGCACGGGCAGAATAGATGAGCTTATCGGACTTTCCGATGGCGGTTTCTTCATAGCGGGTGAAGCCTCTGGTACATCCGGCGGCACTTGCATAATGCGCCTTGACAGAGATGGCGGGCTTGTCTGGGCAAAGACCTTTGCAAGCTCTACAGTATCCGGCGGTCTGACCGCTTGCCAACTCGGCGATGGCGGTATCATCCTCGCCCAGGGGACATTCCTGATGAAGATAGATCTGTCCGGCGATATTGTATGGTCAAAGAATATGACTAATGAGATTATGGCACTTGAGGGAAAGTCCGATGACACCTTCTTTGCTTCCTTTGTCAGTGCATCTACCACATCCGGCAGTGCCGCCATTATCGCAGACATGAACTCAGTAGGTACAGCCATGCTCTCCCGCAACTACTATTCGGACGAGTACATCGACTTTAATCTCTTTGCAGTTGGTCCTGACAGCACCTTCTATGTGATTGGCCAGGGCGGCTCAACAACACTGGATGTCTCTATTATTCTACTTGCGGTTAATCCCGCGATGACTATTAACTGGAGCAGAGCCATTGTCATAGAGGATATCTGGGATGCCGCCATTGAGGATATAGACTTTGACAGCGAAGGCAATATTGTTCTGGCAGGCTCAAGGGAGACAGATCCCCTCCTCATATCCCTTGATGCCGAGGGCGAGCTTCTGTGGGCACAGACCTATATTGGTGAGCTGATAGGCCCTGACGATCCAGAGTCTGCCTTTTTCCTGCATGCAGGAGAGGAAGGTCTGAATGTTTTCGGAACAAAGAGATATTGCAGCATGGATAACTACGCTCTATCCTTTAAGACTGAATCAGACGGGACAAACTGCCTGAGCATGGAGGCAGATGTAGTAGTTGAGGATGCTGTTCTTGGCCTGTCATCTGAGTCCATAAGCTCCACACCCGAGACCATCACAACCTCCGATCTCGATGTAACCATCACTGATATGGAAGTCGGGAGAATAGACTTCTGCAGATAGAGCACCCATCGGGTTGGATGACTTTTCTCAATCTATGGAAAGGGGGCGAAATCGTCCCCTTTTTTTGATTTTGAAGATTATAGATAATCTGCTTGACTCTTTTTGATGACCTTGTGATATTTTGTCTAAGGAGATATATATGCCTGAAACCAAGATGATTAGAGAACTGGATGACTTCCTGGCAAAATCCCCATTTGCCTGGTGGGAATGGTCGCTGCCCGAGAATACTGTAGTGGCCAATGCAAAAAAGGTTGAGATGCTCGGATACAGCCAGAGCGATTTCGAGGGTAAGGGATATGAGGCTTTCACAGAGCTGCTTCATCCTGAGGATTACGAAAGAACAATGAAGGCCATGATAGATCATCTCGATGGCTCTGCCCCCCTTTATCAGGTCGACTATCGAATAAAGGCAAGCAACGGCGAATACAGGTGGTATATGGACAGGGGCGGCATCATAGAGCGAAACAGTGCCGGAGCCCCTTTGAGGGTAAGGGGTATTGTCATCGACCTTGGAGATCACATCTACCCAGGCGAACCCCTTGAGGTTATCTTAGCCAAGCTGCGAAAGGCTGTGCCCAGCGACAGGACAAAGCGCAACTACATGACTGTCTGCACCAACTGCCTAAGGGTAAAGGCCGAGGACAGGTGGTTCTTCATATCCGATGATCTCTCGAACTTCATCAGCCTTGAGAAGACACACGGCATCTGTCCGGACTGTCTCAGACTGCTCTATCCTGAATATGCAGATGAGATAATCGAAAAAACAGTTTCTTTGACCCCTTAGAACTATACCTTCAAAAGAGCTCCCTTTGCAGGTCTCAATTAATCTGTTATCTTTGTGATAAAGCCATGAAATTAAATAACTATAAGTCCTAAGGACAGTTATGAGATTTTGTGGTGACACTTCGAAAAATGCTTAATATTTTTTTCGCTTTCCTTTACACTTCATATCTTGTTATATATACAAAAATGTCTACTTAAAGAAAAATACTGGAAGGAAATCCATGAAGAATGCAACTTTATTTTTACTGACTGTGATCTGCTTCGGCTTTTTCAGCCAGGAAAGACCGATGACAGATGCAGATGGCGCACTGCTTGACGGTCTCTACACGGCAGATATAGAGATATACTCAAGCCTCGAGGATACTGAGCCGGTTTCTGTCAAACATGTTTCAGGCCTTAGGCTTGTCGGTGGCTATCTCCACAATATCAACGATTATCTTTCCGATGTTACAGAGGGCTATATCAGGCTTGAGATTGGGGGAAGACAATATGGCATATACAGATATTCCAATGCCCCACTCAGGCGTACTGACTCAGACAGGGGTGTCATTCTCGAGACAATGGACGCAGATCTGAATATCGGAAGGGAAGGGCATGTCACCCATGTCCGCTCGGATATGGGCATAAAGACCGATACCCCCGAAGCAGATCTCGATGTCAACGGAGATATTATTCTCGGCAGTGGCGTAGCTGCCAACAAGATCCTCGATGAGGACGACATGGCATCGGACGATGCTTCCGCCCTTGCAACACAGCAATCCATAAAGGCATATGTCGACGAACATGGCGGAACATCCGAGGCTGTATATTCCGTTTCCTCGGAGGCCGACCGCATGGGCAGAATCGGACACATGATGTTCGTACCCACTGAGGGCACAGAGATAACAGAATCGGATCCTGCACACAATGACACCATTTATATTGCCATGGGCACAGGTGCCTCTGCGCCTTGCTCTGCACCTCCGGCACCTCCTATAGGTGTTGTAGGTCCGACTACTGTATGTGAGATGGCAGAGGGTGTTGCATATGCCGTGCCTCCTGTTGCAGGTGCAAATTTCTACTACTGGGAATTACCTTCGGAATCCTATATTGTTTCAGGTAGCGGTACAAATTCCGTAGTTATCAATTTCGGCTCTACAGACGGCGATATTTCCGTCTATTCCAGCAATGACTGTGGTGCTTCTGCCTCTCCTGTAAGCCTCGCCATCACAATGAATCACCCCCCACTTATGCCCGGCTCTATTACAGGGGAAGTCTCTGTCTGCGAGGGTGCTACAGAGTCATATTCCATCGGGGCGGTATCAGGGGCAACATCCTATACATGGTCTTTGCCTTCAGGCGCCTTCATCTCCTCGGGATATGGGACAAACTCCGTTTCCGTAACTTTTGCTTCCACAAGCGGGACGGTCTGTGTAACTGCAGATAATTCCTGCGGCAGCTCCGAGCCTCAGTGCATGCCGGTCACTGTCTTTGGATCCCTTTCCGGAGTGCTTCCCGGAGCAATCACGGGCTCTTCGTCCGTATGCTCGGGTGCTACGGATGTAGCCTACTCAATATCAGATATGTCCGATGCGACAAGCTACAGCTGGACTGTGCCTTCAGAGGCCTCAATAGTCTCTGGCTCCGGCACAAATACAATACTCGTCGATTTTGGCACAGCCTCCGGCGATGTATCGGTATCGGCATCTAATTCATGTGGCACATCCGACTCCCGCGTGCTTGCTGTCTCTGTTTCGCCGAATTCAGTGGGAGGCTCGATAAGTGGACCAACGAGCATATGCATAGGCTCTGAAACAGGAACGATGACACTCTCCGGCAATGTAGGCTCTGTCACTAAGTGGCAGAAGTCCCGCGATGGCGGCGGCTGGGTCGATATTTCCCGCACAGAGATCACATATTCGGAAACCCCTTCCCTTGCAGGCGCATGGGAATATCGCGCTGAGGTCAGAAGCGGTGCATGCTCTGCAGTTTATTCGGCTTCCCATACAGTCAATGTTTCGCCAACATCGGTTGGCGGTGAGGTATCCGGCGGCTCCTCCCCGATATGTCTCGGCAGCTCAACGGGAACACTCACCCTTTCAGGCCACACAGGCGATATAGATCGCTGGCAGAGAAGCTCCGACGGCGGCTCAACCTGGACGGATATCTCCCATATTGCAACCTCATATTCTGAGACACCACCTTCAGCGGGGACGTGGCTTTATCGTGCAGTTGTTGAGTCCAGCCCTTGTTCGGAGGACTTCAGCATTGCACAGAGCATAGTAGTTTCGCCCTCGACGGTTGCCGGTAATGTAACAGGCGGCACATCGCCGATATGTCTCGGCAGCGCGACAGGTACACTGACACTTTCAGGCCACACAGGCGACATACTCAGATGGCAACGCTCAACAGATGCAGGGGCTACCTGGGCAGACATAACAGGCACAGCAACAACCTATTCGGAGACACCCGGCTCAGCAGGCTCATATACATACAGGGCAGTGGTACAGAGCGGAGCCTGTGCTCCACAGAACAGCGGAAGCGTGACAATAGAGGTTTCCCCTTCAACGGTTGCAGGCAGTGTCACAGGCGGCACATCGCCAATCTGTCTCGGCAGCTCAACGGGCACAATCACACTCTCTGGTTATACCGGCGAGATTGTTCGCTGGCAGCGCACAACAGATGGCGGCTCAAGTTGGACAGACATATCCCACACAACTGCTTCCTATTCCGAGACACCCGGCTCTACGGGTACATACCAATACAGGGCAGTGGTTCAATCCGGTGCCTGCTCCGAGCTTTTCAGCAGCCCGACAAGTCCGATTGTTGTCAACCCCGTTCCGACATCGGCCTTCACTGTCAGCTCCATAAATCCGCCCACAACCTTCAATGTAAGCTTTGAGGCAGCGGAATCAGGGGCGACATATGCCTGGACATTCCCCGGCGGAACACCTGCAACAAGCACTTCGCCAACGCCGACCGTTGTCTGGTCTTCCACAGGCTCATATACGGTAAGCTATACTGTTACAAAGGGCGGCTGTACCTCCAACAGAGACACAACCATCACAGTCCGCTCACCTCTGACAGAGACATTCTACTACACAGGCTCCCCCCAGAACTGGACAGTGCCGACGGGCGTGACCTATGCCAAGATCGAGTGCTGGGGCGCAGAGGGCGGAGACCATGGCCCTGACGAAGGCGAAGGCGGATACTGCTATGGCCACACTGAGCTCACACCCGGAGAAATTCTCGGAGTATATGTCGGCGGTCAGGGAGGCCTGTCCTCCGGCGGCTACAGTGCAGGCAACTACCTTGCCGGCTCCGGCGGCTGGAACGGCGGCGGAGATGCAGGAACACAGTATGCCGGCGGCGGAGGCGGTGGAACCGATGTCCGCAGAGGTGGTTCAGGCCTTGCCAACAGGATTATCGTTGCAGGTGGCGGCGGTGGTTCCGGGGAAAATGGAGATGCCGGCAATGGCGGTGGTCTCACAGGAGGCGCAGGTGAAGACGGCGCAGGTGGAGGCACGCAGACAGCAGGTGGCACGGGCGGCGGCGCAGAGGCCGGAAGCCTTGGTCTCGGCGGTCATGGTCTGTCCGATGGCGGCGGTGGTGGCGGTGGCTACTATGGCGGTGCAGGAGACCAGGGTGACTGGGGCAATGACGGCGGCGGTGGAGGAGGCTCCTCCTATTACGGCAGCATGGAAGAACCCCGGGGAACTTCATCCGGCGTGAGATCAGGACACGGGATGGTTACAATTACATATTAGTGCTGCATATTATTTTTATAAGAACAGGGGGCAATAGCCCCCTTTCTTCTTCTTTTAAGGGATTATGCTTTCCTTATCAGTATCAAATATGTTATATAAGATGAGAACTTAATCAGGGGAGATTTCATGAAAAGAACATTAGTCTTTTTCTTTGCCATTTCAGCTCTTTTCGCTGCCTTTTTGCAGGAGAGCCCCATCAGGGATGGCAGTACAAGCAACGGCATTTTCGATGCCTTGGTAAAGGTCTATGACAGCCCTTCCGGCGGGAATCTGCTGTATAGCGGAAATGCAGAGGGGCTGAGGATAGTGAACGGCTATGTCCATAATATCGATGATTTTGTTTCCGGATATTCGGGCTGGGTTGTCATTGAGATTGACGGCAGAGCACTCTATGATGGGCGTATTGAGTACATGGCCCCACGCACCTCCCTTCGAAGGGAAGGTGGTGGTGGTCCTGTTATTCTTGAGACCATGGACGATGAGCTGCAGATAGGACAGCCCGGGGATGAGCTTTATGTTGCATCGGATGTCACAGGCTTTGGCAACGATGCACCTGACGAGCGTGTTGTTGTAGATGGCAAGCTCAGCCTTTCAGAAGGCACAGGCCCTACACCAACAACAGGCTATGGAAAGGTCTATGTCAAGTCCGATGACGGACATCTTTACTACATGGGTGATGATAGCACAGAGGTCGATCTGACAGTGGACGCCAATGCAGTCCAGTCTGTGTCATCAAGTGTAAACACGACAGGCAGAACAGCCCATATGCGCTATATCCCGGGCGAGTCAACAGAGATCATGGAATCCGCAACAGACGATACTATTTTTATTCAGCATAATGTCAATGTGACCGGATCCGGTGGCTCTACCCCCTGTTCCGATCCCCCGTCAGCACCGAGCACAGTCGTAGGACCGACTACTGTCTGTGAGATGGCAACAGGCGTTGCCTATGCTGTTCCCCCTGTCTCCGGCGCGAATTTCTATTTCTGGGAACTGCCTTCAGAGTCATATATTGTGTCCGGCAGCGGAACAAACTCTGTAGTGGTCAACTTCGGATCTTCAGATGGGAATATTGCTGTGTATGCAAGCAATGACTGCGGTACCTCGGCATCCCCTGCCACCATATCGATTACAATGACCCATCCGCCCCTTATGCCCGGCTCCATAACAGGGCCTTCAGCGATCTGCGAAAGCGCGACAGAGTCCTATTCGATATCTGCTGTGACAGGGGCCTCTTCCTATACATGGACACTGCCTTCCGGGGCATTCATCTCTTCAGGCTACGGTACAAACTCGGTGAACATTACCTTTGCTTCATCATCGGGGACAGTCTGTGTAACCGCCGATAATTCCTGTGGCAGCTCAGAGCCCCAGTGTATGCCGGTCACTGTCTTTGGCTCGCTTTCCGGCGTTCTGCCCGGTGCTATAACTGGCTCTTCTGCAGTATGTTCCGGCGGAACGGATATCTCCTATTCGATATCCGAGATGCCAGATGCCACAAGCTACAGCTGGACAGTCCCTGCTGAGGCATCCATAGTCTCAGGCTCGGGGACAAACTCCATACTTGTCGACTTTGGCACATCCTCTGGCAATGTCTCCGTAATAGCTTCCAATTCCTGTGGCTCTTCAGATTCCCGTGTGCTTGCAGTTACTGTTTCGCCGAACAGTGTCGGCGGCTCGATCAGCGGCACATCGAGCATATGCCTCGGTTCGGATACCGGCACAATGTCCCTTTCCGGCAATGTCGGTGCTGTGACAAAGTGGCAGAAGTCACGCGATGGCGGTGGCTGGGTCGACATATCCAGAACAGAGATAACATACTCGGAGACTCCATCCCTTGCCGGAGCGTGGGAATATCGTGCGGAGGTCAGGAGCGGCGCATGTGCAGCCGTATATTCGGCATCCCACACGGTGAATGTCTCTCCTACATCCGTGGGCGGCGAGGTATCCGGCGGTTCATCGCCGATATGTCTTGGCAGCTCCACAGGTACTCTCAACCTTTCCGGCTATACAGGCTCTGTTGTCAGATGGCAGCGCAGCTCAGACGATGGTTCAACATGGAGCAATATCTCCCATGTGGCCACATCATATTCGGAGACACCACCTTCCACAGGCACATGGCAGTACAGGGCTGTTGTCCAGTCCAGTCCATGCTCGGAGGCCTTCAGCCTTGCAAGGAGCATAGAGGTTTCCCCAACAACGGTTCCCGGCTCTGTCACAGGCGGAACTACTCCGATCTGTATAGGAAGCGCAACGGGCACACTCACACTTTCAGGCCATACAGGTGATATAATCAAATGGCAGCGCAGCACAGATGGCGGTGCAACATGGGCAGATATAAGCAATACTGCTACAACCTATTCTGAGACACCGGTTTCCTATGGCTCCTATACATACAGGGCTGTAGTCCAGAGCGGGGCATGCTCTCAGCAGAGCAGTGGCAGCGTCACCATTGTTGTTTCTCCTGCTACAGTGGCAGGGAGTGTTACAGGCGGAACATCTCCGATATGTCTCGGTAACTCAACAGGCACACTTATCCTTTCCGGTCACACAGGTGACATCAATCGATGGCAGAGGAGCACAGATGGCGGCTCAACATGGACGGATATCTCCCACACAACAGCATCTTTTTCAGAGACTCCCGGTACTGACGGGACATATTACTACAGGGCAGTTGTACAGTCCGGGGCTTGCTCAGAGCTTTTCAGCACACCCTCAAGCGGTATAGTCGTTAACCCTGTTCCAACATCTGAGTTCACTGCCAGCGCGACAACTGTGCCAACAGGATTTTCTGTGGATTTCGAGGCCGTTGAATCCGGGGCAACATATTCGTGGAGTTTCCCGGGAGGTACACCTTCGACAAGTACCTCTCCTACACCCACGGTATCCTGGTCATCCACAGGCTCATATACAGTCAGCTACAGCGTGACAAAGGGTGGATGTACCACCGACAGAGACACTACCATTACAGTACGCTCTCCTTTGACACAGACCTTTGCATATACCGGCTCTGCACAGAGCTTTACAGTGCCTACCGGAGTAGGTGTCGTTAAGATCGAATGCTGGGGTGCACAGGGCGGCTCAGGTGCAAATGGCGGGTATGCTACAGGCAAGATGGCCGTAAGCTCAGGCGATGTATTGAATGTCTATGTAGGCGGCACCAACGGATATAACGGTGGCGGTAACGGAACAGCCAGCAACAGAAACGGCGGCGGAATGTCCGATGTACGTGTTGGTGGAACAGCCATTGCCGATCAGGTTATAGTCGCCGGCGGCGGCGGTGGTGGGGGAGATAATACCCCTGCCGGTGCTGGAGGTGGTGGAACCTCCTGTACAGACGGACGCGGCGGCGGCGGTGGTCACGGATACAGCTCCAGTGACGGAGCAGCGGGAACATGCACAACAGGCGGTCTCGGAGGTCCGGGCAGTGCCGGTGGTGGCGGTGGCGGTGGCGGCGGCCTCACCAGCGGCGGTGGAGAAGGCAGATGCACCTATGGCTCCTACTACTGGGGTACAGCAGGGACAAGGGGCCAGGGCGGAAGCTGGATCAGGCATAATTGCAGTACCTGTCAAGGCGGTGGCGGTGGCGGTGGCTACTATGGTGGCGGCGGTGCAGCCACAGGATGCTGCTCTGGAGGCTCCGGCGGTGGAGGTTCATGCTGGGCATCACCGACACTGACAGAGCGGAGTTTTTCAGGTGGCACTCGCTCAGGTAATGGTCAGGTTACGATAACCTACTGATCCCAAAAGCACAGAAATTTTGCAGAAAAGAGGGGGCATCCCCTCTTTTTTTGTATGCACTTATCAAAAATTTCCCTTTCCTTTAGGGATTTAATTATCTTATATATAACAATGTATAACAAATAAACGAAGGGGCGAAAATGAAGAAAATAGCCATATGCTTTGGTTTAATATCGGTTCTATTCGGTGCTTTGCTGCAGACAGAGCCATTTGTCACCGCAGAAGGGACAGCCTTAGAGGGCATATATGCAGCATCTGTCGAAGTCTATCGGAGCGAGACAGGCGGTGAGCCGATATGGAGTTCACGAATAGATAATCTCAGCCTTGTTGGAGGCAATATTCACAATATTGACGATGTTATACCGAGCCTCTCCGGCGGAGAGTTGTGGATCGCAGTAGAGATTGAGGGTACAGAACCTATGGTTCGGCGGATTAGATATATTCCCCCTTCCCTGCGCAGAGAGGGCGATGCTGACTCGGAGATACTCGAGACAATGGAGGCAGAGCTGATAATAGGAGAGACGGGTCATGTTGCACATGTTCGATCTGATATGGGTATCAAGACCGACACCCCCGAAGCAGATCTCGATGTCAATGGCGATATTATACTCGGCAGCGGTGTGGCGGCAAATAAGATTCTCGATGAGGACGACATGGCATCTGACGATGCATCCGCTCTCGCAACTCAGCAGTCGATAAAGGCATATGTAGATGCAGCAGGCGGCACAGACGAAGCGATTTTTTCAGTATCATCCGAGGCAGACCGTTCCGGCAGATTCGGTCATATGATGTTCGTGCCCGCAGAGGGAACAGAGATAACAGAGTCCGATCCTGCACACAACGATACGATATACATTGCTATGGGCTCCGGTGCTGCTGCACCATGCTCTGCCCCTCCGGAACCTCCGAGTTCAGTTGTGGGGCCTACTACTGTCTGCGAAATGGCAGAGGGCGTTGCCTATTCTGTTCCGCCTGTTGACGGTGCAACCTATTACTTCTGGACACTGCCATTTGAGTCATATATTGCTTCCGGCTCAGGCAGCAATTCAGTTGTTGTCAATTTTGGATCTACAGCCGGAGATATAGTGGTGACTTCCTACAATTCCTGTGGTTCATCGACCACAGATGCTTCGGTCACAATAACCATGAATCACCCGCCTCTGATGCCGGGATCCATAACAGGTGAGATATCTGTCTGTCAGGGCGAGACAGAGACATATGCGATCTCGCCTGTATCCGGTGCTACAACATATACCTGGTCGCTGCCTTCCGGCGCATTCATTGCCTCCGGATATGGAACCAACTCTGTGAACATCACCTTCGCCTCCACATCCGGCACGGTCTGCGTTACTGCTGACAATTCCTGTGGCAGCTCCGAACCTCAGTGCATACCTGTGACAGTCTTCGGATCCCTTTCGGGTGTTGTTCCGGGAGCAATAACAGGCTCATCTTCTGTCTGTTCCGGTGCAACCGATGTCAGCTATTCCATTTCGGAAATGCCCAATGCAACAACATATAACTGGACTGTACCCTCTGATGCCACAATAACATCAGGCTCTGGTACAAATTCAATACTTGTGGATTTCGGGACAAGTTCCGGCAATGTATCTGTCACAGCGGAGAATTCCTGCGGGGTATCGGACTCCAGAGCATTGGCTGTCACCGTATCGCCGAATACTGTCGGCGGTTCAATATCCGGCGATGCTGCCATCTGTCTCGATGAGAGCACGGGGACCATGACACTTTCAGGCCATGTCGGGGATGTTATACTCTGGCAGAAATCCCTCGATGGCGGTGGCTGGGTCGATATATCCAGAACCGAGGCAACATATTCTGAAACTCCATCTGTGGCAGGGACTTGGGCATACAGGGCACAGGTGAGATCTGGGGCATGTTCTGCAACATATTCTTCTGACCACACAATAACTGTAGCCCCACACACAGCAGGGGGTGCTGTAACAGGTGGCTCTACACCCATCTGTCTCGGAGCCTCAACGGGTGAGATGACCCTCTCCGGCCATACAGGCACAATACTCCGCTGGCAGAAGCAGGTGGATGGCGGCGGCTATGCCAACATTGCCCACACAGACGCAGTATACAACGAGACACCATCCTCAGAGGGTATCTGGCAGTACAGGGCTGAGGTGGAGAGCGGTGAGTGTTCATCGACCTACAGCTCTCCTGTTACCATAGAGGTCGATGCAACTACAGTTCCGGGAACAGTATCCGGAGGCACAAGCCCCATCTGTCTGGGCAGTTCGACCGGAACCCTTACCCTGTCTGGTTATGTCGGCTCCATTGTTAAGTGGCAGAAGAGCACAGACGGCGGCTCCTCATGGAATGATATCATCTGGACCAGCGATACATATTCGGAAATACCTTCGACAGCTACAACAATGACCTACAGGGCAATTGTCCAGAGCGGCAGCTGCACACAGGCACCAAGTACATCTGTGAACATTGTTGTCGATCCATCCACAACCGGTGGTACAATTTCCGGCGGAATCTCTCCCTTGTGTCTCGGCGAATCAACAGGTTCAATGACACTCTCAGGCCATGTCGGCGATATTCTGAGATGGGAATACAGCACAGATGGCGGTGGAAGCTGGAATACCATATCCCATACATCGGCTACATACAGCGAAACTCCTTCTGCTGCCGGGTCATATACATACAGGGCTGTCATCAGAAGCGGAGTATGTTCAGAGATTGGCAGCGGCACAGCAGGCCCGATAGTTGTTTACGATAATCCTTCATCGGCCTTCACCGCATCGAGTACAAGTCCGCTTTTGGGTGAGTCTGTCAGCTTCTCTGCGACAGAATCCGGTGCTACATACAGCTGGACTTTCCCGGGGGGAAGTCCCTCGAGCAGCTCCTCCCAAAACCAGTCTGTGACATGGGCCTCTTCGGGAACATATACAGTATCATTGGCAGTGACTAAGAATGGATGCACAACATCAAGGGATACAACGATAACCGCGCGTAGTCCCATCACTCAGACCTTCAACTACACAGGTGGTGCCCAGAGCTGGACAGTGCCGACAGGTGTTACGAGCATTTCCATTGAGTGCTGGGGCGCTGAGGGCTCAGACCCGACTGGCAGCTGTAATGGCGAGGGTGGTCTTGGAGGATATGCAGAGGGCGTTCTCAGTGTGACCCCCGGCGAAACACTGAATATCTATGTCGGCGGCCGTACCGGCTACAATGGCGGAGGAGTCGGAGGCGGCGGAGAAGGCGACTGTGGAACTGGTCCCGACGGAGGAAATGGAGGCGGAGCCTCTGACATTCGTCAGGGTGGAACTGCCCTTACAAACCGTGTTATCGTCGCCGGTGGCGGTGGTGGAGGTGGTGCAGAATATGGCACATGCAGCTGTTCGAGCATGGGCGGAGACGCTGGTAATGGCGGCGGACTTTCCGGTACACCCGGTTCAGCGGGTAATGATGGGTCCTGTTCAGGGCGTGGTGGAGATGGCGGTGGTGCCGGAACAAGCTCTTCCGGTGGTGCAGGCGGTGCATCCTACAATACTGGGCAGTGCAGACCTCCGGAGAATGGCTATCCCGGCAGTCTTGGCACAGGAGGCACAGGCGGCCACGGTGGTGGCAGTGCCGGAGGTGCCGGCGGCGGTGGCGGGGGCTACTATGGTGGCGGCGGCGGTGGCGGCGGTCACTGGGGCGCAGGTTCCGGCGGTGGCGGCGGCGGATCCTCCTATATTGGAGGTGTCACATCAGGGACAACCAGCTCCGGCGTACGCAGCGGCAATGGAATGATAACAATTACATATTAGACTGGAGACAGATGAAGAAATTGGCATTTCTGTTGACTGCTGTAGTTGCCTTTGCAGTATTCAACCAGACAACACCGATAAAGAACCCGGATGGTGAAAACCTCTCGGGTCTCCACAGGGCAACACTAAAAATCTTCGATGCTGCAGGCAGAGAAATCGCAACAATCGAAGATGCAAGCCTGAGATTCGAAAACGGATATATACACAATATTACAGAGTATCTTCCGGGTGATATCCCCGAGACAGTTTGGATTGAGATAGATGGAACGGGGCTTTCGGCAGGCAGAATCAGGTATGAATCCGATTCCCCAACCCTCAGAAGAGGTGTAGGCTCCGGCGGTGATATTATGGAGACCATGGACGATGAGCTGCAGATAGGTCAGGTCGGGGACGAGCTCTATGTCGCCTCGGATGTCACAGGCTTTGGCAACGATGCCCCTGACGAGCGTGTGGTTGTAGACGGTAAGCTCAGCCTTTCCGAGGGGACAGGGGCGACACCGACAACAGGATTCGGCAAGGTATATGTCAAGTCCGACGATGGACATCTATACTATATGGCCGACGACAGCACAGAGGTAGATTTGACAGTAGACGCCAATGCAGTTCAGTCTGTGTCATCAAGTGCGAACACGACAGGCAGAACAGCCCATATGCGCTATATTCCGGGCGAGTCAACAGAGATTATGGAATCTGCCACAGACGATACGATTTTCATTCAGCACAATGTCAATGTAACAGGCTCAGGAGGCTCGACACCATGTTCCGATCCCCCTGATGCACCGAGCACAGTCGTAGGGCCGACTACTGTCTGTGAGATGGCAGAGGGCGTTGCCTATTCTGTCCCTCCTGTTGACGGCGCTACCTACTACTTCTGGGATCTGCCAACCGAATCCTACATTGCATCCGGCTCAGGCAGCAATTCAGTTATCGTCAATTTTGGCTCAACTGACGGGAATATCGAGGTCTCTTCCTATAATTCCTGCGGCACATCAGCCTCACCGGCAACTCTTGGCATTTCGATGAACTATCCCCCACTGATGCCGGGTTCCATAACAGGGGAGTCCTCGGTCTGTGAAGGGGCTACAGAGGTTTATTCCATAAGCCCTGTCACAGGGGCTGTTACCTATACTTGGTCCCTGCCATCCGGTGCCTTTGTTTCTTCCGGTTATGGCACAAATACTGTTAGCATCACATTTGCCTCTTCATCGGGAACAGTCTGCGTTACAGCGGACAATGCCTGTGGCAGCTCAGAGCCGCAATGCCTTCCGGTGACTGTCTTTGGATCGCTTTCAGGGACAATGCCCGGGGCAATAACAGGGCCTTCTTCAGTATGCTCGGGCGCAACCGATGTAGCCTATTCAATATCGGAGCTGACCGATGCCACAAGCTATTCATGGACAGTTCCCATGGATGCTTCAATAGTATCTGGTACGGGCACAAATTCGATACTTGTCGATTTTGGCGCGACAGGCGGCAATGTGACGGTCACTGCCGCCAACTCCTGCGGATCTTCGGATTCACGGGTTCTCGGCGTTTCAGTTTCTCCCAATACTGTCGGTGGTTCAGTGGACGGAGCATCGGATATATGTCTTGGATCGAGCACAGGCACAATGACGCTCTCCGGCAATGTCGGCGCTGTTACCAAATGGCAGAAGTCCCGAGATGGCGGCGGCTGGGTCGACATATCCCGCACTGAGATCACATATTCGGAAACCCCGACTCTGGCAGGGGATTGGTCCTACAGGGCAGAGGTAAGAAGCGGCGCATGTTCTGCAGTATTTTCGACAGAGCATACTGTAACAGTCGCCCCCACTACAGTCGGCGGCGCTGTTGTCGGAGGCAGCACACCAATATGTCTCGGAAGCTCCACAGGCAGTATGACCCTCACAGGATACACAGGCAGCATACAGAAATGGCAGCGCAGCTCCAATGGCGGCTCAACATGGACGGATATTGTCCACACCGATCCTGTTTATTCTACAACTCCCTCATCCTCTGGGACATGGCTCTATCGTGGGGTTGTCAAAAGCGGCGAATGCGCATCGGACAACAGTACGCCCGTATCCATTGAGGTAAATCCCAATACAGTTGCAGGGGCGGTTTCCGGCGGTACAAGTCCGATATGTATCGGCAGCTCAACGGGGACGCTGACACTTTCCGGTCATACGGGTGACATTCTCAACTGGCAGAAAAGCTCAGACGGCGGCTCAACATGGACTGATATTTCCCATACATCGGCAACATATTCGGAGATTCCTTCATCTTCAGGTACATGGTCATACAGGGCAGTTGTTCAGAGCGGTGCATGTTCTTCCCTGCCCAGCACATCAGTTGATATCGATGTTGACCCCACATCTGTGGCGGGTTCGATATCCGGCGGAACTTCTGCGATATGCCTCGGCAGCTCAACGGGAACAATGACACTTTCCGGTCATACAGGTGACATTCTCCGCTGGCAGAGAACAACAGACGGAGGATCAAGCTGGACAGACATAACACACACAGCCGCGACATATTCTGAGACCCCTGGTTCTGAAGGTATCTATCAGTACAGGGCTGTTGTCCAGTCGGGCGTATGCTCTGTGGTCTATTCCTCGGCATCCACCGCGATAAGCGTAAGGGATGTACTTCCGGCACCCGGTTCAATCACCGGCAATACCAGTGTCTGCGAAGGATCATCCGAGACATATTCCATTACACCTGTATCCGGCGCGACCGGCTACAGCTGGACTGTTCCATCCGGGTCTTCCATAACATCCGGTGCGGGGACAGAGAGCATAACAGTGCTTTTCGGAGGTACTTCCGGGGATATATGTGTCACAGCCGACAGTGCCTGTGGCAGCTCCTCCCCGACCTGTGAAAGTATTACAGTAAATGCCCTCGGCGGCGGCTCGGTTACATTCAGTGCAACGGGATCGGGCAGAACGGGCACAATACAGACATGGACTGTTCCACCCTGTGTTACCTCGGTCACAATAGAGGCCTTCGGCGCACAGGGCGGTACAGTTTCCGGTGCAGAGGGCGGCCACGGAGCAAGGATGCAGGGCACTTTCACTGTTACCCCCGGCGAGATAATAAAGATTCTCGTGGGACATCAGGGCGTTGATAATTCGGACGATGCTACTGGTGGTGGTGGAGGAACATTTGTAGTCAGAAATGACAACACGCCAATGATCATAGCCGGAGGTGGCGGTGGCAGAAGGGCAGGTGCATCCGGCACAGAAACACGTAGACATGCTGTAACATCCACCAGTGCACAGGCATCATCGGATGGTACAGGTGCCGGAGGTACAGCAGGAAATGGCGGATCCTCTGGTGAACCTTCCGGAAGTGGAACAGGTGGCCCGGGGGGTGGTTTTTACACAGATGGTGGTCCATCGGGAAATATTGCCCAACGTGGAGACCCCGGTATAGCCTTCCTTTCCGGCGGTCAGGGCGGTCAGGGCTGTACAAGCGGCACCAGTCAGGGAACCGACGGCGGCTTCGGCGGTGGAGGAGGAGCAACCTGGTGCTACAGGGGAACCCCCGGTGGTGGCGGCGGCTATTCCGGCGGAGGTAGCGGAGTGAACGACACTGCCGGCGGTGGCGGCGGCTCATACAATGCCGGAACAGCCCAGAGCAATACTAATGGATCTTCTGTCAGCAGAACAGGACACGGACAGGTCACTATCACATATTAATAGTGCAAAGTCATATGCAGTACATAAACGGGGGCGATTGCCCCCTTTTTTTGTGGAGAAAACCCTTTCCATAAGACAAAGATATACATTATATAGACTAAATACCAAAATTAGGGGGAGGAACATGACGAGAAAATTGATCATTTTTATCTTTATTCCAGCTATTTTTGCCGTCTTTTTACAGGAGAGCCCCATAGGTGCTGGCAGTCCTGTGAATGGCACATTCGATGCCTTTGTGAAGATCTATGACAGCGCCGAAGGCGGCAGGCTAATCTGGAGCGGCAGGGCTGAGGGTCTGCATCTTGTAAACGGCTATGTGCACAATATCGATGACATTGTTCCCGGCCGTTCAGGCTGGGTTGTAATTGAGATAGATGGCAGAGCCGCACATGATGGGCGTATCGAATATCGGGGTCTTCACCGGGAAAGCAGTGGAGGAGCTGTTATCCTCGAAACAATGGATGACGAGCTGCAGATAGGCCAGATTGGGGACGAGCTGTATGTAGCATCGGATGTAACAGGCTTCGGAAACGATGCACCCGACGAACGTGTGGTAGTTGATGGCAAGCTCAGCCTTTCCGAGGGAACAGGAGCAACTCCGACAACAGGATTCGGCAAGGTATATGTCAAGTCCGACGACGGGCATCTCTACTACATGTCCGACGACAGCACCGAGACCGATCTTCTGGAGACAACAGCAACAGAGGGAGGGGGCAATTTTCTTGCTGCATTCAATACTGTTCACAGACATGCCTGTGTGGACCAGACAATATGGCTGGATGTCCACCTTGCCGGTGGCTCAGAACCGTATACACATCTTTGGTCAGGGGATACCTCTCCACTTTCGGCAACAGATATTGCATCACCCGCCTTCACGGCAACAACAGCAGGGATTTATCATCTCAACTATCAGATAACCGATGCAGAGGGGGCTACTTCCTATTTTATTTTCAATATTGAGGTCCACGGACTGCCAACACCTTCAATTGCTGCAGATCCGCCGTCCGGCGGCTGCGTTGGCGAGCCTGTTATCCTTTCCGGCGATGGCTGTTTTTCGAAGTATTGCTGGAATCCCGGAGGGCCATGCAATAAGCAGTTCAGCGTCACAGATGCAGGAACATACGAGCTTCAGGTCGTCGATGAATGGGGTTGTAGGGGAACATCCACCCATTCTGTGACCTTTCTCGATCCACCCGTTGCCAATGCCGGCTCAAATTCATCGGTGTGCAATGGCGGTACAGACCCTACGCTTGGAGGCAGTCCTGCTGCAACCGGAGGAGTTTCGCCCTATACATACAGCTGGACAGGTTCGGGGCAGCCATATCTTTCCAGCTCCCTATCAGCCAACCCAACCTTCGACGCAACAGCCGCCTCGCCGGGGGTATACAGCCTTACGCTCACAGTTACCGACGACAATGGCTGCACAGATATCGATGGGCCTGTTGTGATTACAATATTCGATCAGCCTGTTGCTGTTGCAGATGTCGTGACATCCCCTGTCTGCCCGGGTGACGACATAAGGCTCACAGGCACAGCTACAGACGGGAATCCGCCCTATGCCTACAGTTGGACAGGTCCGGACGGCTTCATATCCACAACACAGAACCCTGTCATCTCATCTGCAGATGCCGACAATGCAGGGACATATACCCTGACGGTCACAGATGACAATGGCTGTACATCAACATCGGCTACTGTGGTCGTTGCTGTCAACGAGATTCCCTCTGTAGTGTCAGGACCTGCGGCTGTCGCTATCTGTGAGGGCCTTGATGGCGTTTTCACCATAACAGCAGGCGGTACGGGCCCATATACATATCAGTGGGAAAGAAGCACTTCCGGCGGTTCAACCTGGGCACCGATATCCGGAGCGACCTCATCATCATTCACAGAGCTGGCTGTGACAACAGGCATGGATGGCAATCTATATCGCTGCACTGTCTCAGGTGCCTGTGAGCCAGATGCAACATCGCCAACAGCACTTCTGACAGTATACAATGCACCTGTTATCACCCTCCACCCTTCGGATACAACCGAATACATTGACGAAACAGTTACCTTCGAGTGTGCTGCAACAGGGACGGGAACCCTTGTCTATCAGTGGTATCTCAGCACTGATGGCGGCTCAAGCTGGTCGACAATAGGTTCACCGGGAGCGACATATACAACCCCTACCCTTATAGGCAGCATGGACGGTTATCAGTACAGATGCATTGTATCAGGCGATTGCTCGCCTCCGGACACCTCAACTGCTGCGACACTGACAGTTATAACATCCATGCCCTGGGTACAGACATCACAAGGAGATTTCGAGGCCGGTGTAGTTACTGCTGTGAACACCTCAGGATCACCCGGCGATGTAACACTGGGTACAACAAATATCGTAACTGGTATTGGCAGTGTTACACATACATATTCAGCAGGGACATACGGCGCAGTCGCCTTTGATGACAACTATGTGTATGTCGGAGATGACGCAGAAGGACCACATATTCTCAACAAGAGCGATTTCTCATTTGTCAGGACATTGGGCAGCTTCAGTCCAGCCTGCATGACCTCGGATGGGACATATGTATATCTTTCCGCACATACCGATAACAATTTCAAGAAGATCAGAATTTCCGACGGTGCAGTACAATGGAATATACCTTGCGCAAACTGGCAGCAATACAACTGGCTGGACAGAGATGATTCCAATAATATCTATGTGCCATTCTACGGGAACAGTCAATATAGAAAGGTTTCATCGGGGGGCTCAACGCTGTGGACATATACTGCAAGTGCTTCGACCAGAGCAATGGCCGCCTCTTCCGATGGCAACTATGTATATGGCTGTGGCAATGACAATACGCTCAGAAGGCTCAATCCATCCACAGGTACGAATATGTATTCTGCTTCAGTCGGTGGATATGGTCAGCTGAGCGTAATTGATTCAGGCCCATATGAGGGATATGTATTCTGTGGTCTATGGAGTCCAGGGTACTGGAGATTATACAGTCCAACCCTAAGTCTTGAGTGGTCATATACAAGCTCATATCCAAGGGCTGTTTATGCCAACGAGAATTTCCTTCTTGGAGGTGATGACTCGAGTTTAAAGCTGTTTAGTCTTTCAGGAACTCTCATAGATCAGATATCATGTGCAAGCATCCATGATATGCGCGTAGACCTTGACGATGCTGCTGTATATACATCCCCACAGTCCAGCGGTCTGCATCAGAGAATATCTCTGACTGTGGACACAGAATACATCAGCCCCGGCACTATCGCCTCTCAAGTCTTCGATGCAGGCAGGTCCGGGGCAATCTGGGATGAGCTCTCATGGACAGAATCCATCCCCTCGGGAACGGACATTACCTTTGAGGTTCGTTCCAGCGATTCCCCTTTTGCAGCGGGTGCAGGAACACCATCATGGACAAGTGTCGGCGGAACCTCGCCTGTTACAACAGGCCTGCCTGCTGGGCAGTACAAGCAATGGCGCGCCACACTTACATCCTCTGGCACCAATACCCCCACACTTAACGATGTGACTGTCATGTATCACTGATTCTTCACCCTATAAGAATGTTGACTGCAAACCCCCTTGTCTATCGAGGGGGTCTTTTTTTGCATATGCACCCTCAAAAGATGCCTTCTGTGGCTTTGGCTGTTGAAAATCAGAGTTTTAACCGATAAGTCCTGTATGTAATAGAGAAAATTATACAAAAAAAGGGGGGCAAAGCCCCCTTATCTATAGAAATGCTGTCCTCTGTATTTACCAGTTGATATTGATCTGACCATTTCCAGACTGGAAACCGGACGACGAGGCTGTAAGCGAGGCAGTGCCGATTACATATGAACCGCCTCCTCCTCCGCCGGTATATGTCGGAGTACCGCTGTATCCTCCGCCTGCACCGCCGGAATAGCCTCCACCACCACCGCCGGAGACATCCGAGCCACCTCCGCCACCAAAGCCGCCATTGGCACCGTGACTTGTGGACGTGCCGTTTCCTCCCCCACCACCTGCGAGGAATGATCTGCCGCCCGTGGCATTGGTTGAGCTGCCAGTTGATGTCGAATTTGCGCCATTGGTGTAGAAACCACCGCCGCCTGCTGCACTCCAGCTGGCGTGTGTTCCTGCATTTCCTCCGTTACCACCTGTGCCGCCTGAGGCACCATTGGGATTTCCGCCAGTGCCATTCTGGGCAGTAGTTCCAGGGCGCTCGTCGCAGAGATTGTCATTATATCCGCAGCCTGCGCCGCCTCCGGCAATAAGATATGGCGTATATGTTCCTCCTGAATAGTGAACAAAGAATGTGCCACCGCCTCCTCCGCCGCCATAGTTGACAGGCGTGAAGCCCTGCTGTCCCACAAGAATCCTGAATTCGTCCCCCGGTGTTACCGGTATGGTTGCGACCATTCTTGCACCCCGTCCCGGAATCTCGCCATATGTACAGCTCGCGCCACCGTCACCACCCTCTGCACCGAGGCACTCCACCTCTATTGACGTTACATAGGCGGGAACTGTCCAGCTTTCAATAGTGCCCGTATAGTTGAACGTCACTGAACCCGATGGTGCGGCATTGACTATCTGTATGCATGAGGTATCTGAAACACCACAGCCATTGGAGGCTGTCACACAGAGATTAACCATACCCGGTGTTGAGCTGAAGTCCAGTGTCGCGCTTGTTCCGGTGGGTGAGCCGACTATAGTTGCAGGCCCTGAAAATACTGTCCAGACATAGCCGTTGGAATTTGCCCCTGCAACTGCGTCTATGGTGTAGCTCTCGCCTGTTGTACCGGGAATAATTACTAGGTTGCCATAAATTGTGTCCGGCTCAGCCGGTGGATTGATTATGGTCACCGGCTTACAGCTGGGGCTTGATGTACCGCAGATGCTGACTGCACTTGCACAGACATTTCCGCCTGCATCGCCGAAGGTTACGTCAATGCTTGTCGATGTTGCGCCGGAGGTTATGGTTGCCCCTGCAGGTACTGTCCAGCTATAGCTTGTTGCATCGGCAACCGAAGAGATGGAGAATGTAGCAGAGCCATATTCGCAGAGCGATGAAGATCCGGTTATACTGCCCGGTGTGGAAGGTGTCCTTGTTGTCGATATAGTTATACAAGATGGATCTGAGAGTCCACATGAGTTCTCTGTCCTGACGCATAGGCTTCCGCCGCTTGTTCCGAAATTGATTGTAATGGCGGGTGTTCCAGCTCCGCTGGCAATGACAGCTCCTGGTGGCAGTGTCCAGCTGTAGCTTGTCGCCTCAGGGACAGCGGCAATGCCGTATGATATACCGACTGTATCCTCACATATCAGTGTCGGGCCTGAGATGCTGCCCGGGGCTGTCGGTCTGTTTATTGTCACCGCCTTGCACACAGCACTTGATGAGCCACAGTCATTGACTGCCTCAACACATATATTGCCGTCTGTATTGCCGAGATAAGTGTGTATAATATTTGTGCCGAAACCGCTGATTATAGTTGATCCATCTGGAACAGTCCATCTGTAGTAGGTGGCATTGCGCACAGGAGGTATTCCGTAGGATGTGCCCGGTGCACCTGAGCAGGCAGTACTGACACCATCGATGGAGGAAGGAGCAGCAGGGGCTGCTGTGCACGTATCGCTCCCGCCCGTTGATTTCATTGCTATATAGATCGTGTCATTGAATGCCGGATCAGATTCTGTTATCTCTGTTCCTTCGGAAGGTACGAACATCATATGCCCGTATCGTCCTCTTCTGTTCGCCTCTGATGATACCGATAGAACAGCCTCGGATACACCACCTCCGGCAGAATCGACATATGCCTTTATTGACTGTTGTGTTGCAAGTGCTGAAGGGTCATTGGACGCCATGTCGTCCTCATCGAGTATCTTGTCAACAGGGACGCCTGCCGAAAGGCGCATATCACCTTCGACATCCAGCTTTGATTCGGGTGTGGCTGTACCAATACCCATATCGGAGACAACGTGGGCAATACCGCCGGTTTCACCGATATTCAGGTCAAGATCCATATCCTCGGCTATATCCGAGCCCTCTTCAGGGATGATCTCCCTGCGAAGTCCTTCACCGGTTGAAAGATTTGCTGAGTCAATATATTTTATTCTCTCTTCTGTGAGAATCTCGCCATCGATAAGGATATCTATCCATATCTCGCCACTTTTCTTAACATACCCAGGCAAGATATCTGCCATATTGTGAATATAGCCGCCGGCTAGGTTAAGGGATGGCAGACCGCCTTCGGTTGTACCGCTCCAGAATGGCAATCCTGACTCAGGGCTTTCGTAAACAAAGACAGTGGCGCGAATTCTTCCATCCATTATCTGTCCGTCTTTATCCCGAAGGGGCTTCTCTTGCAATACAACAGCATATAGGATAGTAAATGACAAAAACAACCATGCAAATCGTCTCATCTTCTCTCATTTCTATTTTCATTTCCAAACAACTTTAGTACCAACATATACAATATTATCTAAATCCAAGTGTTGTGGGTAGTTTTTTTTATATATTTTAGTCACATTAAGGATAAAATAGCATAACACCCTTTTATTGCGATTTAAATGACCGGATACGTCAAACAGTGGCTTTCTCTGCTTACTCACACTTATAGGTAGAGATAGTTTTTTTTCATTTTCTTGATTGAACATGGAGACAAGGTACTCGATATTAATATAATGAAACTAATAGCATGAGCCATAAGTATATCTGCTCACGAGAGATTGCAAATAAGTAAAAGTGATAATATTTCGCAGCGTTTTGTCCGGAACAGGGGGCTCGCTATGGTTTATTATCTAAAGCGATACGGTGATTTCATGTTTTAGACTCTTTGCTCATGGCTCAATCTTCTTATGCTGAATTTATATATAACTTGAGAAATCAGTACTTTTGTGATATTTTTAATAGGACAAACTTTGATTGGAGGAGACTTGAAGAAATTACTTATCTTTTTTGCAGTCGCCATTGTTCTGTTTGGCGGCCTGAGCCAGAAAAGTCCATTTGACTTTTCCCTGGACAACACTGTTGTGGATATTCACATTTTCGACATAGAGCGAGGCGGAGAAGAGCTGCAGATCTTGCGCAATGTAGATATCAGCATCAAGGACGGGTATATCGAAAATCTTGAGCGATATATCCCCGGATATCTTACAGGCAGAACACTTTTCATTGAGCTTAGAAGGGGCGGTGTTCCCCTTTCCGAAGTGCGTACTGAGTTGGTGGACAGATCTTCCACAAAGATGCGCATATCCCACGACACCGAAGAGGGCGGCGTGCCGATGGAGACAATGGACGCTGATCTTACAATTGGCTTTGACGGTCACGTAGCCCATGTCCGCTCGGATATGGGCATCAAGACCGACACCCCCGAGGCAGACCTCGATGTCAACGGCGACATCATTCTCGAAAGCGGCGTGGCTGTTAACAAGATACTCGACGAGGACGATATGGCATCCGACGATGTATCAGCCCTTGCAACTCAGCAGTCGATAAAGGCATATGTCGATGCAGCAGGCGGCACAGACGAGGCGATATTCTCCGTGTCCTCAGAGGCCGACCGCTCAGGCAGATTCGGACACATGATGTTCGTTCCCACAGAGGGCACAGAGATCACAGAATCCGATCCTGCACACAACGATACGATTTACATTGCCATGGGCTCCGGCGCATCTGCACCCTGTTCTGCCCCTCCCGACCCTCCGAGCACAGTAGTTGGTCCTTCCACAGTATGTGAGATGGCAGTGGGTGTTGCCTATTCCGTACCACCCGTTGACGGCGCATCCTACTATTTCTGGGAGCTTCCTGCGGAATCCTACATTGCTTCGGGTTCAGGCACAAACAGCGTGACAGTTAATTTCGGTTCTTCGGCGGGCAATATCGTAGTCTATTCATACAATTCATGCGGAACCTCCACTTCGGGCGTAACAGCGGCGATATCGATGACACATCCTCCCGTTATGCCCGGCTCAATTACAGGCTCTGCCTCTGTATGCGAGGGCGCAACAGAGACATATTCCATATCGCCGGTCTCGGGTGCAAGTACCTATACATGGACTTTGCCTTCAGGGGCATTCATCGCTTCCGGCTATGGAACAAATTCAGTTAACATAACCTTTGCCTCATCATCGGGAACTGTCTGTGTAACCGCCGATAATTCCTGTGGCAGCTCCGAGCCTCAGTGCATACCCATAACGGTTTTCGGTTCTCTTTCCGGCATTGTCCCTGGCTCTATTACAGGCGCATCCTCCGTTTGTTCAGGAGCGACAGACGTCTCATATTCCATCTCCGAGATGTCCGATGCCACATCCTATTCTTGGACTGTACCATCGGGCGCAACCATAGTCTCCGGTACAGGTACGAATTCTATACTTACAGATTTCGGCTCTACATCCGGCATTGTTTCCGTCACTGCCTCCAACTCCTGCGGCAGCTCTGACTCCCGAGTCCTTGCTGTTTCGGTTTCTCCGAACAGTGTCGGCGGATCCATATCCGGCGCAAGCTCCATCTGCCTTGGAGGCGATACAGGCACGATGACACTTTCCGGCAATGTCGGTTCTGTCACAAAGTGGCAGAAGTCCCGAGACGGCGGCGGCTGGGTAGATATATCCAGAACAGAGATCACATATTCGGAAACACCGGCACTGGCGGGCGCATGGGAATATCGCGCAGAGGTCAGAAGTGGAGCCTGTGATGCAGTCTATTCGGCTTCACACACAGTGAATGTGGCTCCCCTTTCGGTCGGTGGAACAGTAACAGGTGGCACAGCCATTATCTGCGAAGGCTCGTCAACAGGCACAATGTCACTTTCAGGTCACACAGGCTCTGTTGTCAAGTGGCAGAGAAGCACAGACGGCGGCTCGAGCTGGGCGGATATTCTCCACACTGCGACAACATTCTCCGAGACCCCCGTAACAACCGGGACTATTCAATACAGAGCTGTCGTACAGAGCGGCCCATGTTCAACTGCAAACAGCGCCCCCCGATCCATTGAGGTCAATCCGACAACTGTCGGCGGTGCAGTTACAGCGTCGGCATCCTCGATCTGTCTTGGCGAGAGCACAGGCTCTCTTACCCTTTCCGGGCATACAGGCTCGGTTGTCAAATGGCAGAGAAGTACAGACGGCGGTTCAACATGGACAGATATCTCCCACACATCCACAACATATTCCGAGGCTCCAGGTTCTACTGGCAGCTATACATATAGAGCTGTTGTCCAGAGCGGACTTTGTTCACAGGAAAACAGCACACCATGCGCACCGATTGTTGTCTATCCGATACCTTCGGATGAGTTTACCATGAGCGGCAACAATATTCCCACAGGGCTGAGCATTGACTTTGGCGCAACCGAATCCGGCGCAACATACAGCTGGACATTTCCCAGCGGGACGCCATCTTCCAGCAGCAGCCAGACCCCTACGGTCTACTGGACTGTCACAGGTTCATTCACTGTTTCGCTTACTGTGACCAAGAATGGCTGCACATCGACAAGGGATACCACAGTTATAATCCGCTCGCCAATCACAGAGACTTTCACAAATACATCCACAGGCAGAAGCGGCACAATACAGACATGGACAGTCCCCTCGGGTATTACAACCATTGTTATCGAGGCTTGGGGCGCACAGGGCGGTACAGGCTCATATGCCGGAGGTCGCGGTGCACGGATGAAAGGCACATTCACAGTAACCCCAGGCCAGACCCTCAAGATACTCGTAGGTCAGCAGGGTCTTCACAATAGCTCAAGATGTGGCGGCGGTGGCGGCTCCTTTGTTACAGACAATGCCAATAATCCACTTATAATTGCAGGGGGAGGAGGAGGCTCAGGCAGCAACAGGCAGGGCGAGAACGGAACGACATCTACCACAGCTACATCCCCCACAGGTGGACGTACAGGTAATGGTGGCCTCAATGGTGGCGGCGGCGGAGGTGGCGACGCCGGCTCCGGTGGTGGCGGCGGTGGTCTTCTCGGCGATGGTGGAGACGGACGAACAGGTAGCTATACAGGTTCAGGTGGTGCAGGTGGAGATGGCACCGACGGCGCAGACGGCTCCGGCGGTGGAACACTTGCAACAGGCTCAGGCGGTCAGAGCTTCGTGGATGGCGGCCTTGGTGGCACCAGCGATGCAGATGGCGGTTTTGGCGGCGGCGGTGCTTCAAAGTCCTGGAATACATGTGGCGCAGGCGGCGGTGGATATTCCGGCGGCGGTGGCGGCGGTTATGATGGCTTTCACGACTGCGGTGGAGGAGGAGGATCCTATAACGGCGGCACTTCACAGGATAATACTTCCGGTGTAAGAACAGGCCATGGACTGGTAGAGATTACATACTGATTTTTAATGCTTTCAGGCCAAAAGGGGCAAGAGCCCCTTTTGCTTGTGTATAAGAGAAAATGTTTTCATGAGAGGGTGTTAAATGAAGAGAGTGATGATAGTGCTTTTTGCAGTTGCAGCCATGTTTTCTGCACTGCTGCAGGAAAGTCCCATTTTGGACGGGACAGGGAGTCCGAAGGTCGGCAGATTCGATGCTGAGATCAGGCTCTATGACAGACAGAATGGTGGCAGCCCCATCTGGAGCGGAAGGGGCAGCAGCCTTCGCATAGCAGATGGCTATATTCATAATATTGATGATATTATACCTGATCTCGACTCTGACGAGATATGGGTTGAGATCGAGATAGATGGTGTCATCGCAACGGATGGACGCATTCAATATATTTCCCCACGCCCTGCACTGCGCAGAGATGGCGGATCAGGCTCGGATATTTTAGAGACAATGGACGCAGATCTCAATATCGGAGCAGAAGGTCACGTAGCCCATGTCCGTTCGGATATGGGCATCAAGACCGACACCCCCGAGGCAGACCTCGATGTCAACGGCGACATCATTCTCGAAAGCGGCGTGGCTGTTAACAAGATACTCGACGAGGACGATATGGCATCCGACGATGTATCAGCCCTTGCAACTCAGCAGTCGATAAAGGCATATGTCGATGCAGCAGGCGGCACAGACGAGGCAATATTCTCCGTGTCCTCAGAGGCCGACCGTTCAGGCAGATTCGGACACATGATGTTCGTACCAACGGAGGGCACAGAGATCACAGAGTCCGACCCTGCACACAACGATACGATATACATTGCAATGGGCTCAGGAGCATCTGCCCCTTGTTCCGCACCACCCGATCCACCGAGCACAGTAGTAGGTCCGACAACAGTATGCGAGATGGCAACGGGAGTCTCATATGCAGTACCACCTGTGGCAGGTGCAAATTTCTATTTCTGGGATCTTCCTGCCGAGTCCTATGTGGTATCAGGTAACGGCACAAACTCAGTAGTAGTTAATTTTGGTTCAACCGACGGAACGATTGACGTTTATGCAAGGAATGACTGCGGCACATCATCTTCTGCGGTGAGTATCTCGATAACAATGAATCACCCGCCCCTTATGCCCGGGTCAATCTCGGGGACAGGCTCTGTATGTGAGGGTGCAACGGAAACATATTCCATTACCCCTGTAACAGGAGCAACCTCCTATACTTGGAGTTTGCCGTCCGGAGCTTTCATAGCATCGGGATACGGCACAAACTCGATATCTGTCACCGTTGCCTCGACTTCGGGAACAGTCTGTGTTACAGCCGATAATTCCTGTGGCAGCTCCGAGCCGCAGTGTATGCCCGTTACAGTCTTTGGCTCCCTTTCAGGCGTTGTACCCGGCGCAATCACAGGCTCGTCTGCTGTCTGTTCCGGCGCGACAGATGTGGCATATTCCATTTCAGAGATGTCCGATGCAACCAGCTACAGCTGGACAGTACCCGCCGAGGCTTCTATAGTCTCCGGCTCCGGCACAAATTCCATACTCGTTGATTTCGGCACAACCTCAGGCAATGTTTCGGTCACTGCATCAAATTCCTGCGGCTCATCCGATGCCCGGGTTCTCGCAGTCACAGTATCCCCGAACAGTGTCGGTGGTTCAATAAGCGGCTCATCCAATATCTGCCTTGGCTCGGATACAGGCACAATGACACTATCCGGCAATGTCGGTGCTGTCACAAAATGGCAGAAGTCCCGTGACGGCGGCGGCTGGGTCGATATATCCAGAACAGAGATCACATATTCGGAGACGCCATCCCTGGCCGGCGCATGGGAATATCGCGCTGAGGTAAGGAGTGGGGCGTGCTCTGCCGTATATTCGGCATCCCATACGGTCAATGTCGCACCGACCTCAGTTGGCGGAACAGTAACAGGCGGAACAGCGGTCATCTGCGAGGGAAGCCCCACAGGCACAATGACACTTTCAGGGCATACTGGCACTGTTGTAAGGTGGCAGCGAAGCACAGACGGCGGCTCAAGCTGGGCGGACATATCCCACACTGCAGAGACATACTCTGAAACGCCTCCTGCAACCGGAAGTATTCAATACAGAGCTATTGTGCAGAGCGGCTCCTGTGCTACTGCAAACAGTGCAGCTCAGACTATCACTGTGAATCCCGCAACAGTCGGCGGAACAGTCACAGGCGGAACAACACCCATATGTCTCGGCGAAAACACAGGCACAATGACACTTTCAGGACATACCGGAACCATTGATCGCTGGCAAAGGACGACAAATGGCGGTTCAACATGGACGGATATTACCCACACAGCAACAACCTATTCCGAGACTCCGGGCTCAGCAGGGACATATCAGTATCGTGCAGCTGTCCAGTCGGGTGTATGCTCCGAGCTATTCAGCACAGCAAGTACTGCGATTACAGTTAACTCCCTCCCATCATCGGCATTTACAGTAAGTAATGTCAATCCCCTTATATCCAGCACTGTAAACTTCTCTGCATCGGAATCAGGCGCAAGCTATTCCTGGACCTTCCCAAGCGGAACACCTTCCACCAGTACATCGCCTACACCATCGGTTACATGGTCAAGTGCAGGCACATATACAGTCAGCTATACTGTAACAAAGAGCGGCTGCTCAGACAGCCGGGACACGACAATTACTGTCCGAGCCCCGACAACCCAGACCTTCAACTATACCGGAAGTGCCCAGACATGGACTGTCCCAACAGGCGTGACATCGATTACAATCGTTGCCAAAGGCGGTCAGGGCGGCAACGGCGATGGCGGTGCAGGCGGTCTCGGCGCAACAATGCAGGGTGATTTCACAGTGACACCTGGAACAGACCTTACCGTTGTTGTAGGCAGAGCAGGCACACAAACCCATAACTCAGGCTGTGGCGGCGGCGGCTCAGGGGTCATGAACGGCACAACCCCCCTCATTATAGCAGGCGGCGGTGGCGGCGCAGCTATGAATGAAGTCGGAAAGCCCGGCCTCACAACAGAGGCAGGCGGAAATTCATCCGGCAACGGCGGAACAGGTGGAAATGGTGGCGGAAAAGGCTATAGAAGCGGCGATTGCGGCTGGTCCGGCGGCGGCGGTGGTTTCACTACCGATGGATATGGTGGTTCAACAGGTAGTGACGGTGGCTATCCCGGTACAAGGGGCGCAACTGGCGGAGGCAAGGCATGGCTCAACGGAGGTGCAGGAGCTATAGACGGCGGCTGCTCATTCGGAAGTCATACCTACAATGCCTTTGGCTGCGGCGGCGGCGGTGACGGCGAATACGGCGGCGGCGGTGGAGGTGGCTACTCCGGCGGTGGTGGCGGTCAGTATGTCGACGACAGCGGTCAAAAAGGGGGCGGTGGTGGCGGTTCCTACAATTCAGGAAGTTCGCAGGTCAATTCATCCGGTTCAAATTCAGGCAATGGGCAGGTCATAATCTCCTATTGATCTTCAACTGCAATATTCATAGATGAGGGGGCGAAAGCCCCCTTTTCTCAATATCAGCGAAAAAGCAGCTCCAATAGTCTTGCTCCGTAGGGATATCGCAGTATTTTTTTCGTCATGAGATGGCAGCACAGAACAAATGTATATCAGCTCTGCCCAAGATCCTTCTACGATTCAAATGTAGATGGAATTGGCGATATACCCGGCATTACGGAGAAACTCGACTATCTCGCAGACCTCGGCATAGAGACGATATGGCTTACCCCATTCTTCTCCAGTCCTTTTCGCGATTTTGGATACGATATCAGCGACTACAGATCAGTAGCCCCGGAATACGGAACAATCAAAGATTTCGATATTCTCATCTCAAAGGCAGACAAGCTGGGACTTAGGATAGTAATTGATCTCGTTCTCAACCACACATCCGATCAGCACCCATGGTTCAAGAAAAGCGTTGAGAATGATCCCATTTTCAAGGATTTTTATATCTGGCATCCGGGCAAAAGGGGAAAAAGACCGAATAACTGGCTGTCCATGGTAGGGCAGTCGGGATGGCACTGGAGCAGAGAGAGACAGGAGTTCTACTTCGCACAGTTCCTTCCCTTCCAGCCGGATCTCAACTGGCGGAACCCGGCTGTGAAAAACAGGATGTGGGAGATAGTCCGCTTCTGGCTGCAAAGGGGGGTAAAGGGCTTTCGCCTGGACATCATCAACGCCATATCAAAGGACCAGCACTTCAGAGACAACCCCAGAGATATATCACACATCTTTCCATCTGATAAAAATCCGAATCTCCCCTTCACAAGCTCCCTTTATACAAGGGACTTACCGGAGTCCCTCGAAATCATCAAGGAACTCAGACAGCTTGTTTCGGAATACGGGGAGATAATGCTCGTGGGTGAGGTCTCCTCTTCCCCTGAAAAGGGCAAGCTCTATCTTGGTAATGGGAGGGATATGCTAGATCTTGTCTTCCAGTTCGAGCCTGTTTCAGCACCGATGCGCGCAGGAAGAATGGCCAATATTTTCGGCAATATCAACAACCTTCTGCCAGAACCCTTCATGCCCACAACAGTATTCGGAAATCACGACAGATTCCGGAGGATCTCGCGCTATCACGGCGATCTGGATATGGCTAAGCTCAATGCTTTCCTTCAGTTTACATCAAGGGGCGTTCCCTTCATTTATTATGGCGAAGAGATTGGAATGGAACAGGCACATCTCAGAAAGGGCAGCGATCCCCTACTCAAAAAGGCAAAGCTGCTCCCAAGGATTCTCGTTGACTATATTCGTCGTCGCCATCACGAAAGCCTGAACAGAGACGAGTGTCGCACACCCTTCCAGTGGGATAGCTCGTCAAATGCAGGATTCACAGATGCCAAAACATCTTGGCTGCCTATAACAAAATCATCTATAAAGAGAAATGTCCATACCCAGACACTGGAGCAAGATTCACTGCTCAATCTCTACAGAAAACTCCTGAAACACAGAAAGCAAAACCCATCTCTCAGAGATGGGAGCTTCAAAATTCTACGCAGGAACTCACTAATTGAAACCAATTTCCACGTCATGATCATAGAGAGAAAAACACCAGAACAGACGGCACTCAACCTCATGAACTTCTCAAGAGAACCACAGAAAGTCCTGAATCTCCCGGAAAATCCCGTCAGCTTCCTCTCCACCAAACCATCGAGATGCAGTATCTCAGAGCAAATTATATTGGAACCCCTCGAAGGTCTGTCGATTATCTATGAGATATAAAAAACGACCGACATTACTAAAGTAGGAATATTCTTACATTATACACCCTCATACGGAAAAAAATTCACATTTCTGCAATTTTCTCAGAAACATTCCCCCCACTTCCACCTTGTATTGATGGGTTGACAGGACTTCTATTTGAAATGGTGTTCCCACAACCGGAATAACAGCGCATCCGTGGGGTGGTGATTTTGTTCGAACACTTTCCAAAGGGGGTTGGTCAAACGGCGGTCGACATAAGTGCTGAGCGGAATGCTTTGATATCAGAATTGATATTAAGTCGCAATTGTCGACGTTTTGACAGGGGGAGCTGTTAAAGGGTATGAAATAATCCAAGCCCCTTTTGACTGCCGGGGCTCGATCTCCAGTGCGAATCCCTGCAGTTACCTTCCGCTGTCATTTTGGTTGGTTGGTAAGCTGTTTTGATCAGATTACAGAATTAGTCCTGTGGGGCGTCTTCTCCTTGACGCCCCATTCTTTTTTAAATACTAGTATACGAGGGTCAAAAGAAAAACCGGGGCAAAACCCCGGCTCTTCGTAAATTAAAGGCTGTCCCAGGCGGGATTATCCGGGAAATTCTCCCTTGCACTGTCGAGAAGTGTCTTGAAGTCATCCTCACGACCGAGCTCTTTCAATAGCTGGAGCTTGAGCAAAAGCACATCCTGCATCGGGGCCTCTTCCTCGGGATCCTCGATATCCTTGCCATAGTAAGACAATCCCTCTTCAAGGGATTTATAGGCGGTCTCATACTCGCCCATTGCCTCTTGCACCCTTGCAAGCCAGATATAGGCATCGTAATGTTCCTTCCGAGCCTCAATAGCTTTCAGGATAGCCTTCTCGGCCTCTGCATAGTCGCCCTTCATAAAGAGAGCCTCCCCTTTGTGCCGCCAGGGGCATGACCAGCCGGGACTGTCCTCGTTCAGTCCGTCGTAAATCTCGATTGCATTGTCGAACTGTCCGATAGAGAGCAGAAGATTTGCGTACTGAAAGCGCATGCCAATCGGCAGGCTGTCCAGCTCTTCCTCTATCTCTTCCCCAAGGCGATAGACCTCGGACAGGTGCAGCCAGCTGAGCATGAGTCTTGCTGTCATGGCATCCTCGCCGTTCTCCTCCACAGCCTTGCGGAATGTCTCGTGAACCTCGTCAAAGCTCTGAAAACCGGGATTCTCATCGTACTTTGCAAAGGGATTTTCGCCCTGAGCCAAAAGGCTGACAGCAAAGACCATAATGGAAAGCAAAATTCTTCTAAGCACCATACCTCCTTATTTATCAATACCAAAAGTATTCTCTTCTCATCGAAAATATGGATGTTGTGGAATAATCAAAACAGAAATTCCATAAAGGACTCGCTATTTTCGCTTGCATATTGCATGTCATTTGTTAACTTCCTGCCATGAAAAGAAAGGAAAAACCGACCGTCGGCAGGGCGTTCATAGAGTACTACCGGGCATTCCCAAGGGTGGAGGCAATCTGGGATGACATAACAGAGCGACTGTCAAGGGTGCTGCCCGATAGGGGCTTCAGCTATCCATGCAAAGGTGTCTTCTTTCGCGTTTTCAAGGATGAAGAGATAGTCGAACTTTGGCTGAAAAGGGATGACGAAATATACGGTCTTTGGAGCACATACCCTATCTGCGCAATCTCAGGAACTCTGGGACCAAAAAGAAGGGAAGGTGACTACCAGATACCCGAGGGGTTCTACAGAGTCGAGCGATTCAATCCCCTTTCCCGATATCACCTCTCAATGGGAATTGACTATCCCAATGCTTCCGACAGGATACTCGGCGATCCCAAAGAACCTGGAACGGACATATTCATACACGGAGGCTGCGTTACAGTGGGATGTATGCCCATAACCGACAGACTCATAGAAGAACCCTTCATACTGTCAATTCTGGCCCGTGGGCAGGGACAGCTCATCAATCCTTTCCATATCTTTCCAGCGCGACTTGAGGATGATGTCCTCGAAGCCCTCTCTGAAAGATTCAACGACGCTGATCTCACAGAATTCTGGCGGAATCTCCAGCCCGGCTACAAGATTTTTGAGGATACACGCATTCCCCCAAACCCCTCCATTGACATGGAGACAGGTAAATATCTCTTTTGATAGAAACAATTAGGCAGCACACTCAATAATTAGCCACTAAAATATATAAACAGGAGTAAATATGAGAGCACTTCAAGCCTTTGACGCAGCACGGGAAAAGGGGAATCAGACCATACTCACATATGCAGGCAGGGATATAAAACGGTTCTTTTCGATCGATGCAACAGTCTACGAGACAGGCGCATTGCCCTCAAAGGTCAAGGAGATGCTTGGACTTGCCACCTCAGCCGTCCTGCGCTGTGACGACTGCATCACCCATCACCTGAAAAGGGCATTTGAAGAGGGCATATCCGACGAGGAGATAGTCGAGGTCTTTTCTATTGCCATGGTTGTAGGTGGCTCGATTACAATACCCCATATCCGCCGTGCTCTTTTAAGCTGGGACAGGATGCGCCGAGAAGTGCTTTATAAAGAAATTCTTGCAGAGATAGCGGCCATATCCGATATACCTCTGGAGGACAGACTTAAGGCGATATGCACACTGCTGGATGAGAGAATAGATACATATGACTGGACAGGATTTTATATTGTCGACAGTCCGGGCATGCTCCGCCTCGGTCCCTATGTCGGCGAGCCAACAGATCATACCTTTATTCCCTTTGGCAAAGGCATCTGCGGACAGGCGGCGGCAACTGGCAAGAATTTTGTGATAGATGATGTATCAGCTCAGTCCAACTATCTTTCCTGCAGTTTCAAGGTGCGCTCTGAGATAGTTGTTCCCGTATTCAGGGATGGAGAGCTCTGGGGCGAGCTGGACATCGACTCCCACACCCCTGCCGCCTTCGACGACCTTGACGAGTGGCTTCTCGGAGAGATAGCCAAAATCATATGAGATTGAGATTTTGATCGGCATCAACCTCTCTAAAAGTCAATCGGGAAAGTTCTTCGGATTATTTTTATAACACATTATGCGCATAATAGGGTGATACTTGCATCAAAGATAACCTCTGTCCGTTACTTTTGCTAAGGGATAAGGCGATGATCTACTTGGTATAATATAATAATTGGAAATGAGAAAGGGCGACCTTTTGGTCGCCCTTAGTTTCATCTATCGAAGCAGGACAATGCTGCCCTGACAGACCACCTCGCCATCTACCTCGATCGTGTAGAGGTAAAGACCCTGAGTCATCAGTGCGCCGTTCTTGTCCCTTCCGTCCCAGTTGCGAACCTCGTAGTCGCCGAAGCCTGTGGAGGGGCCAATCTCCATCTCCTTTATCAGCTCCTTGCGTTTGGAGAATATCCTGAGTGTCGCCGCTTTGGTGAACATCTCCGGATAGTCAAAGAATACGAGATTATTGTATGCATCGCCGTTTGGTGAGAAGGGATTCGGGCCTGTGTAGCAGGATACATTCGGCTCGAGCGTGAATGACAATGTCGTGTCCATCGAATTATCTGCGCAGTATTCCGTTGAGTCGGTTATCTCAAGATAGAAATAGACAGTATCGCCGTCGACGAACTGTATGCCGTGATCCTCCGGCCTGAAGAGTATACCTGCCCTGCCGGATATCGAGTCATGGGTCCAGCCCACGTCCTCAAGTGCATATTCCATATCATTGACAGTGAATATCACCGATGCCTCGTCTATGCCTGAGAGGGGTTCTGTAACGGCTATCTCTATGTCCTGCTGATTGTCGCGGAGCATCAAAAGCCCGGCCGGCTGGATGAGCTCAAAGAGAGGAGGCTCTACATCGATCGTGAAGGAGAAGTCGAGTATATCGACGGCGCAATTGTCGATCAGATCGCAGGCGCGGTCGAGTGTGACGTGTACGACATCGCCATTGTTCCAGAGGCTTGGATTGGTGTATACAAGCAGCGTATCGCCGATGTATTCAACCTCCGGGGAATCGATGCCATATGTTGTGCCATTGACTGTAAGCTCTACTGTAGCAGGATCTACGCCTGCATCGAAGTCTCGGAGGTCGATGAAGACCTGCTGGTCGAGACATGATGAGTATGTATTGTTCAGCGGCTCCAGAATCTCCGCCACAGGAGGTCCGGGTGCGATGGTGAATACCATTGTCTCGCCGCTCTCATTCGGTCCGCAATACTCTCCGCCCCATGCATTGTCGGCGGTTGTGATCTCAATTGTCACAGTGGTGCTGCCCGGCCAGAATATGCCGCAGTCTGCAGGATTGAATACGACATCGCCTGTCATCGCATCGTATGTTATGCAGGGATCGGACAGGGAGAAGTCCATGTCCGGCGGTGTGATACGCAGATTGACAAGCCCTGTGTCCACGCCCGATGCTGCGTCTATGAGATTGAAGGTCACATCCGGCACATTGGTGAGTATGGTGTCGCCTATGGCAGGATAGAAGCCTGAAAGGACAGGTGCTGACCTGTCAACAAGGAAGCGGACGCAGCTGGGATAGCGTATCGGATTGCCCAGCGAGTCATCGATCGCAACGAGGCAGGCCAGAACGGAATCGCCATCGTCGAAGAATGGTGTCGGCCTTATGCCTATATCCCTGAAGCCGTGGTGCATCTCCGCTATTGTGTAGTGCGTGGAATCGGGTGTCTGTCCCGGCTGCCATGTGAGCGTATATGCCTCCGCCGTGTCCCATAGTATGCCATTGGTGTCGGAAACCGACCAGACAACCGAGAAGCTGTCGCAGGCGACAACCGCACCGGAGTCGGGTGTGATTACATTGGGTATCGGTCCGCCAATGGAAATGCTGAAGCTGTAGCAGTAGTCCAGATGATTCGGGTCACAGAGATTGACCATATCATCGGCCATGATGCAGACCTCAACTGTGTCGCCACCTGTCCAGGATATTCCAGGAACAGATGGGTCGAAGCATATCTCCCTGCCGTCCCAGTCTATGCCTGCATCGCCTATGGTGTAGACAGTACCGTCTATTATCAGTTCAAGGGTGGATTCGTCCAGCCCTGCAAGAGAGTCGTAGACATCTACGCATATCACAGGCTCGATAAGCTCCAGAACAGCATCTGCAGGGGGATTGGTGCCGAGTACAACGGGCGGTTGATAGTCGACAACAAACCAGACCTGATCGCCTCTGCCTATGGTGTTGCCGAGCATATCGGAAGCCTCGATGATGGAGAAGCAGATGGTGTCACCATTTTCGTACATCGGGTCAGGATGGAAGATCAGGCTGCCGGAGGCAGGGTCCCAGTCGACACGCGGGTCATCGACACCAAAGGTGTCCAGCTCGCCTGTGCAGGAATGGATGCCATAGGCAAGGACTATCGTCGAGTCGAAGATGCCGTCGGGGTCTTCCAGCGTGGATATGATAGAATCCGGGTCACAGGCGAGATAGTCGCCGTTTTCCGGATAGTGTATCACGCCCACAGGACCGCCGGAGGATATGACAAAACAGCATGTTGTTGTGTCCGTATTCGGGGGACAAAGTGGTTCATCATCGGCAAGGTCTGTCGCCTCATATGTTATGCAGACTGTGTCTCCGCCTGAGAAGCCGTATCCGTATGTGTCGAGTGTGAATGTGGAGTCGTCCTCCATCGAAAGGCCCGGGTCTGCCAAAGTGACTGTTCTGTCCAGCACTCCGTTGATGGCTATGTACAGTGTAAGAAGATCGGGATTGAGTCCTGTCAGCTCGTCCTTTGCGAAAAAGTTGACAAGGGGTGATATGCTCGGTACGGCTGTGTCGCCGCAGAGGGGATCGAAGCCCCAGACAACAGGCGGTGTCCAGTCTACAAGGAAGTCCCAACCGAGGGTATCGGTTATGGGATTGCCAAGATAATCGTCACATTCACGAATAACAACCCTGTTCCAGCCCTCGATATATGGGCCTCCGGGTGGATTATAGGAGAATGTCCTTGTCGGTTCATCGTAACTGAGACCTGCATCGCCCCATGCAACCTCAGTGCCGTTGACCTCGAACAGTATTGTTGTGAAGTTCAGCCCCGGGGGATCGTCGTCAAAGGAGAAGACGATAGAGTCATCCACACAGGCTATGCTGTCATAGGGCAAGGGGTTAATGATCTCAGGCGTAGGCCCTGTGCATTCCATATAGAAGACTATTGTCGTGTCCAGCATATTCGGATCGCAGTAGTCGACGGCATCGCCTACCTGAATACGAACCTCCACTGTATCACAGCCGGAAACATCCAGACAGGCAGGGTCCACAGAGACAGTTCCGGAGAGGTATTCAATACAAGGATGTGTGTCGTCATAGTCCTCTCCGCCAATGGAGACGAGAATTGTCGTCCACTCGATACCTGCGCCGTCGTCGGCAAGGTCGAACTCTATCTCAGGTGCAGGTGTGGTGACAATACTGCCCTCTGCAGGTTCGAAGCGTGTTACATATGGATGTGCATAGTCTATTGTGAAAGTTGCCGACGGGAAGCTCTCCATGGCATTGCCGATTATATCGTAAGACTTGGTGATTGTGACGGTCACAACCTCGCCGTCCTCGAATGGGATCGAGGGTGTATATGTCAGCTCAGGCTCTGTCCAACTTACCCCTGCGGAGTCTGTGGTATACGTGCTTGTTCCCGGTAATGTAGAACGCTCTATGGTGAACTCGATGGAATCCTCCACAACGCCTGTGGAATCAATGATGTCCATGAGAATAACGGCGGGATCGCAGGCGACATAAGATGCCTCGGAATAGTCGATTATATGTCCCACAGGTCCGCCGGAGAGTATCTCGAATGTCCAGCAGGTGTCCAGGGTATTCGGTCCACAGTAGTCGGGATGTACCTCGTCATCTGCTGTGACACAGAAATTGACCACTGTTCCGCCATTCCAGACAAGCCCTGCTTCTGTCGGGTCGAAACAGACCTCATCTCCAGCTATGCTCACCGATGCGTGGGTTGAATCGAAGCTGTCTCCGCCAATTGTGACTGTGACAGAGGCCATGTCCACGCCTGCCGGGATATCTGCGATATTGAAGCAGACCTCGGGATCAGGCATGTCTACAACAGCATCTGCGCCGGGTGTTGCACCGGAGACCACAGGGGGCATAAGATCGACTATAAAGGAATCTATGACAGGCGACATAATTCCCACGCCTGCCTCGTCCTCGGCTGTGTGGAGATTGAAGTTGACAATCTGCCCGTGTACCCAGTCTGTCGATGGGCAGAAGCGGAGTGTGGAGTCCGCTGTATTGTATATAAGCTCTGGATCGTCTGTTGTGTAGTCAACCCCCTCGACCTCGATGACTATGGTTGAATCGACAACAAAGAGATCATCGTCGGTAAGTCTGATGAATATGCACTGGTCCGAGCAGGCGGAAATGCCCATGGACGGCGGATTGATCAGCAACCCTGTCGGCCCTTCAGTCAATACATAATCAACGCAGCCTGTGCCGATATTTGCCGAGCAGTAGTCGGGATTGTCGTGGGCCTCTATGCAGAAGCTGGAGCAGTCTGCAAAGTGTCCGAAGGTGAAACCTGTATCAAATATGAAGGTATCGCCGACCGTTGATGTAGGTGTGAAAACCTCTCCACAGGCATCGAAATAGACATTGCCGGGATCGACTCCCGAAAGTATGTCATCTATGTGTACGCGATAGATCGCCGGATTGCCGGGATTGAGTATATCGCCATCTGTGGGGAAGACCCATGTTATCACAGGGGGAGACAGATCCATGCGGAAGGAGTCGCAGACCTCTTCCTCAATGGGGTTGCCGTCCAGGTCTTCGACTGCCACAAGACAGACGCGGACATTCTCGCCATCTGTCCAGCCTGTGGGCGGTGTGAGTACAAGCTGTTCTGTTGCAACGCTGTATGTCAGGTCAGGTCCGATGGTATAGGTATCAGTACCGCCGGATGTTGTGACCTCCACCTCTATTGTGGATTCGTTGATGCCGTCTGCATCGGAGAGATTGAAGATGACCATCTGGCTGTCAGGCTCGCAAGCAACCCAGCTTCCCGGTAGATACTGAACAACCTCTGCGCCGGGACCTGCCATGGAGACGAGGAACCAGTAACAGTATGATGTATCGTTTGGCTCGCAGTAGAAGGGCATATCCCTTGTCTCTGTTAGGCATATATGCACAGAGTCTCCGTCCATGAAGGAAAGGCCGCCAATGCCGAGATATGAGCCGTCCCATGTTGTGGTGAAGCCTGTCTCGGCTGTGCCGTTGACTGTGACTGTTATCCTTGTCTCGTCGAGTATTGACTCGTCAATTCCTGACACGTCATCGAAAAGCTCGAAGCGCAATGACGGCGATGGAAGGTGTACGGATGCGCCGTCCACAGGGTTTGTGGAAATCAATGCAGGTGGCTCAAGATCGACAATGAAGGAGCATGTGATCGGCTCGCCCTCGCAACCTGCCAAATTTGCAACTGGATTAAGCGTAAAGGATACTGTGTCGCCGTGTTCCCAGAGGGGTGATGGCGTGAAGCGAAGTGTGTCGCCTCCATAGGACAACCTGCCGTCTGTTGTTGTAACTGTCTCGGATACACCGTTTACGGTCATGCTGATCTCGATTGTGGATTCGTCTATATCAGATCCGGATGTGTCGGCAAGGTAATAGACTATCTGCTGATCAGCACATGCTGTAATAGAGTCGCAGAGATCCGGTGTTACAAGTTCTGTAATCGGGCTTGCAGCCACAGAGATGGTGACTGTGTCCACAGCAACGCAGATTGTGGAGTCCTCAATGTAGACTATATATGTTGTTGTTGTCTCGGGTGTTGCTACCGGGTTGGGTGATGAAGGATCGTCCAGGCTCTCCACAGGCGACCAGTCATAGATATATGGTTCATAGCCACCTGAAACAGTAGGGCTTCCGCCGAGAACAATGGTACTGCCTCTGCAAATTGTTGTATCCATGCCCGCATCTGCCACAGGATTGGAGACAGTGATTGTCACGCTGTCATAGGCCACACAGCCGGCTGTGTCGATTACTGTACAGACATAGGTGGTAGTAACAGACGGGTCTGCCATTGGATTCGGCGACGTTGGGTCATCCAGTCCCGCCGCCGGAGTCCAGGTGAAACGATAGGGCTCGATTCCGCCATATGCGGTTGGCACAAAACCGAGCTCGATGGGGGGATCTCCAACGCAGTGGGGCTGGCTGAGACCGGCAACAACAATGGGGTTGGAGACGTAAACGGTCACAGTATCGCTGCCGAGACAACCCTCTGAATCGAGCACATAGGCTATATACTGTGTTGTAACAATCGGGCTAACCAGTGGATCGGTCTCAGTGCCAAGGGAGGGGCCGCTTGTTGCATACCATGTGATGCTGTATGGAGGTGCACCATCGCCATATGAAAGGTGCAGCCTTGTTGCTTCGCCAATGCACAGGAGTGTGTCGTCTGCTGTTACCTCTGTGTATATGCTGCTTGGAATGGGTATATCGATCTCATATGTCTCTTCGATTATCTCTGTCTCTCCACCAGCGCAGTCGTCGTATTCAACCCTTATGGTATATGATTGGGTTGTGCCGAAAACCGCAGGGTCGGATACTGTGACGCCCCATGTGACGACCTCTGTTCCGCCGGAACCTGCAAGAGTGCCATAGACAGCCGGTGTTGAGCCAATTTCTATGTCAAGTCCTGGGGGCAGTATCAGGGATACCGTGACATTGCATGCCTCGTCCTCGCCGCCGTTGACAACAACAGCATCAATATTGAAAGGATCGGGTATTACCTCGCCTGAGCAACCTGCCTCAAGTGTCGGGGGCACATGATTCAGAAGAATGACAAGGTCTGTGAACTGGCCGATGCCGTAATATGTTGTATATCTCAAAGTATCGCCGGGGCATACATTCCGTTGATACCACTTTACCATGGCTGCACTGTCGCCGCCGAGACCTGTCGGTACATCGGCTGACCACTGTGCATCGCTCCATCCATTGCCAACAGAGACACCCCAGTTGCCGTACCAGAATACATCCGGCTGCACAGCCTCGAATCCCGTGAGGATGCCGAGGGACTGGAGGTCGCCGCCTCCTGGTGGATAGCCGAATTCATATGCGCGCCATATGGAGGGCATACCTGTGGATGCTGCGAAGAAAATCTCGGCTGCACCAGTATAGCCATAGGATGTGGAAATAGGTGCTCCGTCGGAGCCATTGAGCATGACATCGTAGTATACAAGGTTGCCGCAGTTATGGCAGGCATCGTCAACGGGTATGAACATTGTGGTATACTTTATCTGCTCAATATCTCCTGCAGATGCGCCGAGACTTACCGCCTCCAGACGCTGTACAATCTTGACACCAAATCTGTCGTCCCACTCTGTGTATATCGCTCCACCGGACATATAGCTTCTGTCAGGTGCAGGGAGGGCAACACAGTCGGGTCCGGTTCTGAATTGCTGCTCGGGTGTGTTTGCGTCTATCTTGTAGATGGAAAATGACCATGGTGGTGTGTCATAGTCGAAGGTCAGCTTCTGCCAGAGAATGCCGAATAGTCCGCCTGCTGAGCCGGAGGGGTCTGCTCCCTGTTCAAAGGCACCAGTGCCTTCGTCCATGGCACAGTCCACATAATCATTTGAGGTGTTCATCACCAGCTCCCTGTAGAGGGGACCACTGCTTTCCCCACGCTCCCTTAGCAGGCTGTCTGCAACATGCCGCTTCCACCTCGAATATTCAAAAGATGGCTCAGAGAACCCCGTGCTTGCTGTATCTATAGATATCGACAGGGCTGCACCTACTAAAAAGAACAATAACCATTTTCTCATTATTCCTCCAATTATAACAGATTTTCTTGTTTCATGTCCGCTGTTTCAAGGTAAACGATAAAGGTCGTTCCCACTCCCTTTTCGCTCCTTACTTCGATATATCCATTGTGTTTGTTAACTATGCTGTTGGTTATGGCCATACCAAGGCCAACCCCGTATGATTTACTCGATATGAAGGGCGTGAAGAGGCTCTCGAGCTCATCTTCATTCATCCCCTTGCCCTGATCTGAGATGACAATCCCGGTCATAGGATCGCTGGAAAAAAGCTCCTCTCTCTTCGGAGCCAGGGATACAGATATCTCTCCCGATATTCCCTTCATGGCCTGGTAGGCATTGATGAGAATATTCGAGAATGCCTTGGAAAGCTGCTCTGCTTCTCCCTGTACGAATAGCTTTCCCTGCTTGATGTTGTTTGCCACGCTGATACCCTCATGAAAGGCAGGGTGGGAAGAAGTCAGAAGGAGAATCTCGTCGAAAAGTGCACCTAAATCTACACTGTCCCTTCTGAACTGGGAGTCGGGCAGCTCCTTGAGCCTGGCAAAGATCAGAAAGTCCTCGAGGAAATTGGTGAGTCTGTCGCTCTCTCTGATAACAAGCTCGAAGAGTCTCTGATCTTCGGGAGGAAGATTCATATTTCCCATAAGCATTTCAACGCTGCCCCTTATCGAGGCAAGGGGGTTTCTGATTTCGTGGGCGAATCTCGCAGATATATCTCCTATAACGGCAAGTCTTTTGGTCTCTTCAATGAGTGATTGTCTGTGTTTCTCATTTGTGATGTCCTCGAGAACAATCATTGTGCCCGGTGGCATATCCTCAAGGGAAAGATCAGTTATGCTCGCCTTTACAATATGTCTGTTATCGTCCTTTTTCAGGACAAGTTCCCTTCTAAGATTCTTTCCCTCGAAATCGACTATAAGGTTGATCAGCTCTGGGAAACTTCCCTCTACAGCTGCACTGATATGACCTTCCAGAGGCTCATCCCTTCCTATTCCCAGGAGCTTCCTTGCTGTCTTGTTGAAATAAGTGATCTGCATCTGCTCGTCATAGATTATTACACCGGAGGGCAATCTTTCCATTATCTCGCCCGTTCGCATCCTCAGCCCGGAAATCTCCTTGTCGAGAGACTGAATCCGTTTGATTTGATAGTGCAGTCTTCGCGAGAGATAGCCGGCAAGAAGGGCAATGATATAGAGCACAATCACGAATACATAAACAGAGGCCCAGAGTGCATCGGAATTGGCATAAATCGACTGGTGAACGGGTACTGTGAGGTCAAAATCGACAAGCATGCGCCACTGGGCATATACCATCAAACCGAAGAGAACGGAAGCAAATGTGGTTACAACCAGTGTTCCCGTAAGTCGATATATGAAGGCGGCCGTGACAATTGAGAGAACAAGTAGCGAAAGATAAGGTGACTGAACACCGCCAGTCATATGTATCAGGACAATCTCGACAATAATCTCGAATGTAATTGGCAGTATTCGTATAAGCTGTACAAGAAGTGGGTTCTGTTTCCATTTATGTGATGAAAGCACAACAAGATAGCCCGCTGTAGTTGCGCCATAGACCAATAGGAGATAGTATATGAAGGTATGGGCGGGCTTATTTATCAGAACTGACAGAAATACAACGACATACAGCGCCCATCTCATATACATGAGCCACTTCATTTTCCGTTCCAGGTCTGTTTGCAGTCTTTTAACGTTACTTTCCATAGATATTTCTTCCCATATCTAATTTAGTATATATAACTGTTTCCATCAACCATTTGTATTATTTTTTAACCATTGAAAAGGGAAAAAGACAGCGAAGAGTTTTATTGAAATCACAGGCAGGCAATCAATTGCGCAATTCTGATACGGCTATTAGGCATCGGTGACAGGATTATCTCCTTCTGCCGAAGTAAGTTCCCCTGTTTTCTTGTTGGGAAGCAATCATTATCTATGGGTAGCCACTATTTCAGGAGCACAATATTCCCGACGTGGATATCTCCGGTGAATGCTGAATAGACACCTGATGGCAGCCCTTTTCCCGAGTTGTCCGTGAAATCCCAGATATCCCCGTCCACTTGTGCAACAAGCCTGCCCCTTGAGTCGTAGAAGTAAACTGGTCCCTCTCTGTTGCCCGATATTCTCGTGCTGGAGTTGGCGGGATTGGGATAGAAGGTGAGTCCATTACTCTCGGGCAAAGCCTCTGATATGGATGAACCGCCCAGAGTATATCGCTCTGACAGGAGTAGTTCTCCATCGGAATAGAGGCTGATTGTGAAGGAGATCTCATCATCGTCCGAGAATGTATAGCCCATTCTGAACTTCAAAGGCATAGGGCTTATTACTCTGTCATATGCCCTCAAATCGGGCAAAGAGATCTCGTCTGCCAGAACCGTAAAGTCCCCTTCAATATCGGTGAGAGTTGCGGTTATTTCACGTGTGGTTTCGGGTATTGTAGAGAAAATTGTCAGCCAGAGCTCTATTCTCTCGCCTGCTCTTATTGTGCCATTGTCGTCACCGAAGCTCTCGCCATCCATGTCATCGTCGATCAAAAGTTCAGATATGAAAATTCCGTGTTCCCTTTCCCCTGGAGGGAAAAGATAGAGGTCATACCATCCCTCGGCTGTTTCCGATGGCAGATGCACTCTGAGCATAGTGGTGTCATATCCCGGTGCTGTGACTAATATGTCCCTGACACCCATGGGGACATAGCTAATGAAGAAAAGCCCCATTTCATCGGAGGTGGTGACGGAGTCCATAACCCAGATGGTTGCATCCTCTATGGGCACGTCATCCCTGCCGTCAGCTATTCTGCCCCTGATATTGGCTATTGGCTTGAGAAGCTCCAGCATGGATGAAAGTGCTGCCCGGGCAGCAGTGTGGAACTGTGCGCTGTCTATGGTCTCCCATGTGTCGCCTGTTGTGTGATAGTGGGGTGTGCGTGTCCATTCCTCGATTGTAACGGCGGAATAGCCGGCCTCCCAGAAGGGATAGTGATCGGAATAGAGAGTCGACTCCAGATCGCGCAGCTCTGAAACATCATCCCCCGAATATCGATTGATTTCATTTACAAGCCTCTCGGAGAGCAACATAGACCCTTCATTATATGCACCGTTCACCTTGAGTTTCGGCTCTGCACCTTCGGGGCTGTAGCCCACCTGATCAACATTGACACAGGCGATATAGCTGTCATCAGGATAAGCCCTCAGATGTGTTGAGCCTCCCCAGAGACCGATCTCTTCAGCCTCTGTAAGAAGAATTCTGCCGGAATACCATGTTCGCAAGCTGGAAAGAATCCTGGCTATCTCAAGACCGATGACAGTGCCGGTGCCATTGTCGTCTGCGCCGGGTGCAGTGATGAATGGGTCTTCGGAGACTGCGTCATAGTGGGCGGTATAGACTACAAGGGATTCCGGCACAACCCTTCCTTCCTTTTCGCCCATTACATTCGTCCAGTTGTCGTCCGAATGTAGATATGCAAAATCCTCGCCCAGACCATCGGATTTGATGAGTGTGGAGCGGACACCCCCTGCATAGAGGTCATCACCAAAAATCTCGAGGGCATCAAGGGACGTGACAGAGCCAGTGGGGGATACATCTGAAACACTGGCATAATACTCCCAAATCTCACCGCCGTCAAGGGTCCTGAATATCTCTCCTGTCTCTGTGCTGAAGAAGCCCTCGCCGTAGTTGGTGAAGGCAATATCAGTGATCATATCCGATGTGGGGGTTATCACATCCCGAACTTCAGCTCCGGGTCCATCCCAGATATACATTGCTCCGCCTTCTCCCGTAAAGATATAGCTGCTGTTTGTCCATACCGCATCGTAGAGAACATAAAACCCGCCGATGGAATGACTTTCAGTTGTCTCGAAGCCATCCTCGGTGTAAACAAAGCCAGTTCCTGTCAGAACAAGACCCGTGTCAGCGGAAACCATGACAGCATCAGTCACATATATTGATGTGAAAGTACGGGTTGACCATTCCCCGTTATATTCTCCAATCCCTGTGCTGGCAAAGGCAAAGAGCACCCCATCAACAGCCTCAACAGCAGCAAGCTCTCCTGAGATGGCTGCAGGGACGGATATGGAATCCCAGCCTGTGTCAGCAAAATATTTGAGCAGCCTTCTGTTGTAAATCCCCGGACTGCCTGTTGACTGATAGCCAAGGACCCAGGCGCCTTCTGAATCTGCGGCGACATCGACAATAAAAGGGCAGACAGCGACCATCGTATCTGTCAAATTGACAGGGGGATCGCCCATGAAAAGCCCGTGACGTCCACCATAGTAAATCATGCCATCGCTTGCAGAAATCGCAGATATGTCGAACATTTGAGGATGTGAATCAGGGCTGGCAATGAGACCTGTCTCGGACATTCTCTCCATGAGAAAATCCCTGCCCATTCTGCTTTCCGGGCTGTGGGCATGCCTTGTCTCTATGATGCCCAATGGTGATTCCATGTCGCCGGAGAGCATTCTCAGATCCTGTGCAAGGTTATCGTATTCTATCATCTCAATTAAATATGCTTTATATGGGTCATATCCTTCGATATTCGCTGAAAACAGATTCGCTGAGATTGTTAACATTACTACAATCACAACGAATGCTCTGACCTGTCTCATATTTTCCCCCATTTCTCGATTTCTCTCAGATATAAAAAAGCCCTCCCTTCAATTTATAGAAGGGAGGGCTAAAATGCAAGTATCGGGTTTTGTGTTACTCTGTTTCGCGGATGAAGATCTTCATAGGTCTGTTGAACTCGCATGAACCATTACCGGATTCCCCAAATGTTACCATACCGGAACCAGACATATCGTTAACACGAACGATGCGATGATTCAGATTATCCGTTATATAAATTCTGCCGTCTGAATCCGTTACTATGTCTGTGGGGTGATTAAATCCAAGTGCCATTTCAGTCCATCCTGCACCGGACATATCATCAATCCTGCATACCCTTGCTCCGCCCAGATCAGCAAGATATATTTTGTTGTCCTGACCTATGTGGGCACAAAGTAGCAGATCAAAACGTCCCACTCCTGAACCCTCACGTCCGAATGTTGTCCAACCGGCACCCGACATATTGTCCATCCTGACAAGACGACTGTTTCTATAATCTGCAATATAAATTCTTCCATAACTGTCAAAATCTATATCATAGGGTCTGTAGAACTGCCCTGGTCCATCCCCCTCTTCACCAAATGTCGTCCAGCCATCTCCTTCAATATTGTTGACACGAACAATTCTGTGATTCATAGTATCCACAATATATATTTTCCCGTCAGGACCAATTTCCACATGTGCAGGAGAATAGAATCCGTCAAGCTCCTCCCAGCCAGCACCATATAGATTATCCAGCCTTATCAGTCGTCCTGCCTCATCTGTTAGGTAGAACTTATCAATTGATTCATCATAACAAAAGCCAAAGGCATAGGAAAATCTACCGATTCCTGAACCTGAAGAGCCATATGACAACCAACCCTCGCATGTCATGTCGTCAAATTTGACAAATCTTTGATTATATGAGTCACCGACATATATCTCTACCCCATGTGTTGCAAGCCCCGTTGTATCGCGGAACTCGAATGTGACATACTCGTATGTATCTTCTGTTGTTAGGGTTACTTCTGCTGTGTCCGGGGTTACGGTATGTGACTCCTTCTCTGCTCTAACGAGATATGTGCCGGGGGTGGGAACTCTTATGGATTCTGTGCCAGAGCCACCAACTGAAACTGATGTCCAGGGGTCGCTGCCGCTCTCAGATCGCCAGTAGCTGGTGAAGCTGGTTCGGTCAGCCGTGCCTGCCATCTCACCGATCAGGTGAATGTAGAACTCCAGCCCGGTTGTGTCCACGAAGGCGAATGTGACGTATTCATAGGGCGTATCAGCGGAAAGCTCGATGGTCTGCTCCTCTGCATAGTATCCATCCTTGACGGCCTGAACCAGATATCTGCCTGCTGCATAGACAGTTGCCGTTGCTGTACCGGAGCCACCTACTGTGATCTCATTCCATGGCTCGCCCTCAAGATCGCGTTTGTATCTTCCTGTGAAAGATGTTCTCTCTCCGTCTATCTCACCTATGTAGTGGATATAGTACTCGTCAAGCTCCTCTGAGAACTCGAATGTGACATACTCGTATGGGCTGGCCTCAGTCAACTCTATGACCTGCTCGGATGTGTAGTATCCGTCTTTTATGGCATGGACAACATATCTTCCTGGCTCTGTTACAGTTGCACTGGCTGTGCCGGAACCTCCGACGGCTATTTCGTGCCATTCTGCACCTGTTGCTTCCCTGCGCCAACGGCCTGTGAAGCTGGTGCGCTCGCCATCTATCTCGCCTATGAAGTGTATGTAATACTCCTCTGTGCCTTCCTCGCTGAAAGTGAAGCTGGCGGTTGCAGTTGGGCTGGAGTCTGTGATATTCTTTGTCGTCGTTTCAGGCGATACAACATAGCCGTCCTTCTCGGCCTTGACTATGTATTCGCCGTCCTCAGGGAGATCAACAGTTGCTATGCCCGATGCACCAACGGACACACTTGTCCATGTCGATGCGCTGCTTCTTCTGTACTTGCCTGTGAAAGATGTCGGCGTTCCGCCCTCTGCCATCGCTCCCATGAACGTCAGCCTGTAGTCAGGTGTTGTTTCCTCTGTGAATGTGAATGTCGAGACAACGTCCTCTGCGCCTGTGCCGATAAAAAGCGTGTCCATTTCCGGACTTGCCGTATAGCCTGTCTTCTCCGCCTCTATGAGATATGTCCCCTCATATTCGAGGGTTACAGTAGCACTGCCCGATGCACCGATGGATACGGTTGTCCAGACTGCACCCGGGACATCCTGCCTATAGCGACCTGTGAAGGGCACAGGTGATCCGCCAACATTCCCCTCTATTGTCAGGTGATATTCTGCAGCAACTATCTCTGTGAAGTCAAAGGAGGCTGTAACCTCCTCACTGCCTGTGCCGAGATAGACCGTATCGATCTCAGGGTCAACTGTATGCCCGACCTTGAAGGCACGGACAAAGTATGTCCCGCCTGTCTCGAAGGTCAGCGATGTGCTGCCCGATGAACCTATTGACACACTCGACCAGCTCCCTATGGCAGAATGCCGATATTCTGCTGTGAAGGAAGTCGGGCTGCCGTCGACATTGCCTGTTATGTTCAGGGTATAATATGTAGTTGTGCTGGATGTGTCCGTGAATGTGAAGTTCACACTTCCCGTGGGGCTGCCCTCATTGAGCGTCAGTGCTGCCTCGGATGGCGATACGGAATAGTCCTCCTTCTCTGCCCTGAAGACATAGCTGCCTCCATGTGGCATCTCAAAGGTATCCGAGCCGGAACTGCCCACAGAATAGGAATGCCAGGTTGAATCCGGGTGATCTATGCGATATGTCCCTGTGAACGACACAGGACTGCCGCCCATGCTGCCGGATATGTTCACGCTGTAGTCAGGCTCCGT